>ERZ780141.1486-NODE-1486-length-13700-cov-3.240235_pt1 | contig 13700 bp, 9 predicted proteins | sample MGYA00433080_ERZ780141 | MGnify/ENA primary metagenome ERZ780141 (study PRJEB29588, sample SAMEA2154047) | human gut metagenome | biome: human gut; feature: human-associated habitat; material: faeces | place: Denmark | collected 2008/2010 ... | reverse complement strand
GCTCGGAAGCCAGAATATGGCAGTGACGGACATAGACGGAAACTACGTCTTGTCAAAAGTCGCTCCGGGAGCGAAACTCGAAGCTTCCTGCCTGGGCTACACCAGCCTCAGGCTCCCTGCCGCAGAACACCTCGACTTTATCCTTACGGAAAGCACTGAACTCATTTCCGAGGCTGTCGTGACCGGTATGACAACTACTGACAAACGACTTTTCACCGGAGCCACCGACCAACTTTCCGCAGTGGATGTGAATATCAGCGGTTTGGGCGAAATCAGCCGTTCCCTTGAAGGAAAATCCGCGGGAGTTTCAGTTCAGAACGTTTCAGGAACATTCGGAACCGCTCCGAAAATCCGTGTGCGCGGTGCGACCTCAATCTTCGGCGATTCCAAACCTCTTTGGGTTGTGGACGGTGTGATTATGGAAGACGTAATCAATGTCGACGCCAACTCCCTTTCTTCCGGAGACGCGACCACCCTCATCAGCTCCGCCATTGCAGGATTGAACTCAGACGACATCGAAAGCTTCCAAATCCTCAAAGACGGTTCTGCAACTTCCATCTACGGTGCAAGGGCAATGGCAGGAGTCATCGTCGTCACCACCAAAAAGGGCAGTCCGGGAGTCACGAGGGTGAACTACAACGGAGAGTATACGATGAGACTAGTTCCTTCATATTCGGAATTCAATATAATGAACTCCCAGGAGCAGATGTCCGTCTATGAGGAAATGTACCAGAAGGGCTGGCTCAACTTCACCAGCAGCGTCTACAGTTCTTCTGCCGGTGTTTACCGCAAGATGGCCCAGCTTATGAACACCTACGACCCTGCCACAGGCAAGTATATGATTGAGAACACCGAAGAGGGACGAAAAGCCTATCTTCGTGAGGCTGAAATGCGCAACACGGACTGGTTCAAGGAACTCTTCCGTCCGAGCGTGCAGCACAGCCACTCTGTCAGCATCACTTCCGGCTCGGAAAAGGGCAGCTACTACGCCTCCCTCGGAGCGCTTGTGGACCCGGGATGGACGGTCCAGAGCAAAGTCAACCGCTACACGGCCCTGTTCAATACATCCCAGAAGATATTTAAGGATTATGTCACTCTCAACATCATCGGCAACGCATCCTATCGTCAGCAGAGAGCTCCCGGCTCCCTTTCTTCCGACGTCAATGCGGCCACCGGTTCGGTGAAGAGGGATTTTGACATAAACCCATACTCTTATGCTCTGCGGACATCGCGCACTCTCGACCCTAATGAGTTCTATACGAGCAATTATGCTCCGTTCAACATCAAGCACGAACTCGCAAACAACTACATAGACCTCTCGGTTCTTGACACGAAATTCCAGGCAGAACTCAAGGCTCGCCCTTGCAAAGGGCTTGAACTCTCTGCTCTCGGTTCGGTGCGCTACCAGCTTTCCAACACTGAGCACAACATCAAGGACAGTTCCAATCAGGCGGAGGCCTATCGCGCGGCGATGACCAAGATGATTCAGAACGCCAACCCTTTCCTCTACAAAGACCCGGACAAGCCGACTTCCGACAAATACACGGTCCTTCCGCAGGGAGGTATACTCAGAAAGAACTCCTACTCGGCATTGAGTCTGGATTTCCGCGCTTCGGCGACATACAACACCATCATCGCCGACAAACACGTCATCAATGCCTTTGCCGCTGCGGAAGTCAATTCTCTCGACAGACATTCGACTTCTTTCCAGGGTTGGGGACTTCAGTATGACGCCGGCGAGACTCCGTTCTATGTTCTCGACCTTTTCAAGAAACAGTTGGAGCAGAACAGCTACTACTACAGTCTGAACAACACCCACGAACGCAATGTGGCTTTCGCGACGACGGCATCATACTCTTATGACTACCGCTACACCCTCAACGGCACTTTCCGCTACGAGGGGTCGAACCGTCTGGGACGCGCCCGTTCTTCCCGCTGGCTTCCTACTTGGAATGTGGCAGGAAAATGGTCTGTGGACAGGGAGGAGTTTTTCGAGAAACTTTCTCCGGCCCTTTCAAGCCTGAACTTCCGCGTTTCCTACTCCCTCACTGCCGACAGAGGACCTGCGTGGGTGAATAACTCGACGGCAATCTTCTATCCGTCAACACCTTGGCGTGGAACGACCTCGATAATGGAGCCGTCCCTCTACCAGTCTTCAATCGAAAACTCCGAACTCACTTATGAGAAAAAGCACGAGTTCAACGCCGGAGCCGACATCGGTTTCGTGGACGACCGCATTCTCATATCTTTCGACGCCTATAGGCGAAACAATTTCGACCTCATCGGAAACGTAGTCACTCAGGGACTCGGCGGTGTTTCGAACAAGATGGGTAATGTCGCTTCAATGAAATCGTCCGGAGTCGAACTCTCCCTTGCGACAAGAAACATCGAAACCAAGAATTTCAGCTGGACGACAAGTTTCATATTCTCGCATATGAAAAACATCGTCACCGACCTCAAGACCTACCAGACCGTAATCAGCTACCTCACAGGTTCCGGTTACTCAATGGAAGGTATGCCGAGGGGTTCGATGTTCTCCCTCAGGTTTATGGGACTTGACGAAATGGGTATTCCGACCTTTCTCGACAAAGACGGAAACATCACCTCCACAGGCATCGCATTCCAGGAGATGAGCAATTTCAGCAACCTCAAATACGAAGGCCCGACCGACCCGACGATGACCGGAAGTTTTGGCAATATATTCAAATTCAAAGGCTTCACTCTCAATGTCTTTATGACATATTCATTCGGAAACGTCGTCCGTCTCGACCCGATATTCTCCAATAGCTATTCGGACCTTACGGCGATGCCACGGGAATTTATGGACCGTTTCATCAGTCCGGGAGACGAAAAAACCACCAATGTCCCGGTGATTGCAAGTTCCCGTCAGAACAACAGCATAAAGAATCTGAATATGGCATACAATGCCTACAACTACTCAGATCAGAGAGTTGCAAAGGGTGATTTCATCCGTCTGAAAGAAGTTTCTCTCGGCTACGAACTGCCAAAGGCTGCGGTCGAGAAAATCAGACTCAAGTCCCTGTCCTTCAAACTTCAGGGCACGAACCTCTGTCTTCTGTATGCGGACAAGAAACTCGAAGGCCAGGACCCTGAATTCCTGAATGCCGGCGGTGTGGCGGTGCCGATGCCGAAACAGTTCACTCTCACCTGCAAGATTGGCTTCTAAAGACGAAATGATTATGAAAAGAACAGCAATTATACTCATCTCCATCGTCCTGCTTTCGGCTCTGCCTTCCTGCAACAAATTTCTGGATACGCTGCCGGACAACAGAACCGAACTGAATACAAAGGAGAAAATTCAAAAACTGCTTGTTTCGGCCTATTCCACAAGGACTTATGTCCGCTTTTTCGAATACGCCTCCGACAATGTAGAACTGTTCAACCATTCGAACAACAACACGAATACTCTGATTGAACAGAACTATGCCTGGGAGCCGATTACCGAGGCAAGCAACGAGAGCAATGTCAACACCTGGCAGGGCTACTACCAGATGATTGCCACCGCAAATGCTGCGCTTGAGGCAATCGAGAAGATGGGAACCCCCGACGAAGTCCTTCCCTATAAGGGCGAGGCTTTACTCTGCAGGGCTTACGCACATCTTTGTCTGACAATGATTTACTGCCTTCCATATCATCCCGAGTATGCTTCGGAATATTTGGGCGTGACATATATGGACAAACCCGAGACCACTCTGAATCCGCGCTACACCCGTGGCACTCTTCAGGAGGACTACGAGAAAATCGGCAGGGACATCGAGGCTGCGCTTCCGCTTATTGACGACGAGGCCTACAGCGTTCCGAAATACCACTTCAACAAGAAGGCGGCCTACGCTCTTGCAACCAGATTCTACATCTACAGCAACCAGTGGCAGAAGGCTGTTGACGCTGCATCCCAGGTGCTGGGGTCAAATCCTTCAGATATGCTCCGTGACTGGTCTGCAGCAAGCAAGCTTTCCTGGGACTACAGCGCCAGAGCCCTTGACTATGTGGACCCGGGCAACAAGTTCAACCTCCTTCTGATGACCCTCTATTCTGAAAACGGAAGTCTTTTCAATGCCTGGTCGGCTTCGGGCTCGCGTTACAGTCACACCAACAGGATTGCCAAAATGGAAACTCTCCGTGCCAAGCGTCCTATGGGCGGGCCTTACGACACTGCGAAGAAAGACAGCTATCAGGAAGTCTATCAGATGATTCCGTTCATCTGGAACGACCTGAAGACCAACAATGTCTATTTCCCGAAATGGCCGGGACAATGGGAGACTGTGGATGCCGTCGCAGGAACGGGATATGTCCGTTCCACTATGGTCGCTTTAAGTGCCAATGAGGTGCTGCTTAACAGGGCCGAGGCCTACATCCAACTTAAAGAATATGACAAGGCCGCAGCAGACCTGGATGCCTGGAACTGTTCGGTTTTCCGTGTCGGCAATGCCGGAATCAAGCATCTGAGCAAAGACCTGATAGAGACAGTTTACGGCGACCCGTCTTCCGATCTCTACATCCCGGAGTACACCCGCGAAACCCCGACTTCACGCAAAGCGATTCATCCGCACGGTTTCACAGTGGAGCCCGGAACTCAGGAATACTTCACCCAATGCCTTCTTTTCTGCAAGAGAGTGGATTCTCTGGAGGAAGGTTTGAGATGGATGGACCTCAAGCGTTACGGTATCACCATCGACCGTTTCGACGACAGTGACTATGACGACGTCACCACCAGCGGCTACAAGGCGACTGTCACCCTCCCTTACAATGACCTCCGCAGAGCATTCCAGATTCCGCAGGAGTCCATCAAAGCGGGACTTGAGCCGAATCCGCGCAATAACGCCGAGTCTCCGTCACATCCTTTTGTAAATTATTGATTTTGTGGAGGAAATGATTATGAGAAAATATATTTTAATTCTCCCTCTGTTACTCTCCTTTGCCTTTGCGTCCTGTCAGAAAGACGAAATAAGCGGAGAAAGCATATTCAAAGAAACAGAGTCACGTTATACTGAGTTCGACGACTGGCTTCACCGTCATTATGTCGAGCCGTACAACATCCGTTTCGAATACCGTATGCCCGATCGCGAGACGAGTTTCGGCTATTGGGTGTCGCCGCCTAACATCAAGGAATCTATAATGATTGCCAAACTCATCAAGTTCACCACAGTCGACGCTATGGTGGAAATGATGTCAAATGACAACGAAAACGAAGACCCGACCCTTTTTGTGAAGAAATACTTTCCTAAAGTGGTCTTTATGGTGGGCAGTTTCGAAATCAGCAGCAGCGGGACAGTGGCACTCGCATCGGCGGAAAACGGTCTGCAAATCAATATACTCGGGGTCAATTTCTTTGAATATCACAAAGATGCGGAGCGTATCGCCGGAACAATGCTTCACGAGTTTACTCACATTCTCGACGGAATCTATGCTTCGCCTGCGGAATTCAAGGATGTGACACCGAGCGATTATGTCGGTGACCGTTACACCTCCCTCACCGAAGACCCGCTCAAAAAGGGATATGTGAGCAACTATGCCCGTTCATCCTTTGCCGAGGATGTGGCTGAAACGGGAGGACGGCTCATCAACCTTACCGAGGCGGAATGGGAACAGTTGTACGCGCGTGCCGGAGCAGACGGCGGGGCAAAACTCCGCAGGAAACACGACATTCTCAAGAAATGGCTCAAGGACTCCTATGGAGTGGACAGCGACAGGTGGAGCGAAATCTACCACAGGAGGGTCAGCCAGCTCGACAGCCTCGACTGGGAATCACTTGACGACTAAAAACGGATGGATATGAGAAAGAAACTCTATATGCTCGCAATTCTTGTGGCCTTGGGCTGCACTGCCTGCCACAAAAGCACGCGAATCTTCGACATTTCCGCTTCCCAAAGAACCGAGGAAGCATTGGAAAACTATCGTTCCGCTCTTGTCGGAAGAGGCACCTGGGTGATGGAATTTTTCCCGGACGAGCAGCTTCGCTACGGTGGCTGGGTGTATGTGATGGAATTCCGTCCGGACGGCATTGTGAAAGTCTGGTTTGAGGGCGACAAATTCGTCCCGCAGAGCAATCCCGTGACAGAATCGGAATATGTCGTAGAACTCGGAACAGGCCCTATGCTGAAATTCCGTACGAACAACGACTACATCCACTTCTTCTCCTTCCCGGGCGGCGCGAACGGCGGCGGCTATCAGGGATGGGGCGGAGACTACGAATTTACCCTTATGTCCCTGTCGGACAATTATGACGAAATCATACTCAAAGGCTTGCGCTCATTCAACAGGTCTCGTATGTTCCCACTTCCGGGCGGAGTCACTCCTGAGGAATACATCGCTTCCGTCAAGGCTTCCGACCTCGCGGTGACAAGGACTTCTTTCGAGCTCTGCGTCAACGGTCAGGTGATTGGTACTGCAACGAGAGAGTCCGCTCCTGCGCTCGACAATTTCAACAAATTCTACAAGAGCAAGGTATGGACCCTCAGTTATATGAAGCCCGTTCAGAAAATCGACGAAAACGGTAATGCCGTGGTGGATGAATCGGGGGCTCCGGTCTACGAAAATGTGGCTGTGAACGACCGTGTCTGCGCCATTAACCTCCCAGGCGGAGTGATGAAACTCTACGAACCTTACGTTTTCCAGGGCAACATCATCGAAGGCCTTGACGGCCAGGTGGTGAGCGAGTTCAAATGGGAACACGGCGTGTTCTCCTCACTGGACTACTATTCCGGCACAGACTCCTTCTACCAGATTGTCCTTCAGTAACTTCCGGAAAACAGTTTCCTCTTGACAAAAACAAATGCTAATAGAGAATGAAAAAAATACTTTATACATTTCTTCTGGTTTCCCTCACTCTTGCCTCCTGCCAAAAAGAGCAGATTAAGGCAGAACCGGTGACGGCATCCGATTATCTGACTTTCAAAGTCACCGCTGTTTCTCCTTCTGCGGAAACGCCCATCAAGTGGCAGGCAGAGTCTGACCGCATCGGAGTCTTTGCATCATCCGCAACTTCGGGAGAAGTCCTCATTGACAACGCCTACTATTCGGCTTTTTCGTCAACCGCCAGTTCGCTCTTCGCTCCGCTTAGGGATGATTCCAGGCTCAACTGGGAGAAGGCCGGGGCACTGGATGTTCAAATCTACTATCCCTACAGAAAATCCTACACATCTTCTTCCTCACTTCCGCTTTCTGTCCCTGCAAATCAGACAGTTGAGATTGAAGGTACAGGGGAGTCTCTGAAATCTTCAACACTTTTCGCCACATCACTTTCCAATGTCTCGAAGACCGAAAGCGGTGAACTCGATGTCGCACTTTCTCCTGTTGTATCATTCGTGAAACTCAGTATGACATCGAGTCTTCCGGTCATCTGCAACAGCGTGACAATCACCGGAGAAGAAGGCAGCGTTCTGGCGTTCGACAAGGCTCTTTACAAACTTTCAGATGCAAGCATATCCTCTGTCGAGGGAGCATCGTCCTCTGTGAAGGTGGTTCCGTCTTCACCGGTTTCTTTATGGCGGACTCCTGCCACTTTCCTTGCAAAACTCGCTCCCGGATACAGTGGAAAGAAGCTTGTCATTAACTGCGAACTTGACGGAGCGGACTTCGTCCCTGTCTCTATAGATGTGCCGGAGGGAGGTCTCAAAGCCGGGACCTGCATCAGCTATGACGCAGCGCTCTCTTTCGAGCCCGTTGTCTTGAGCGAAAACGGAACGGCCAACAGTTATATTGTCAACAAGGCCAACACCCTCTACGCCTTCAATGCCAGGGTCAAGGGCAACGGCAGCTCGAAGAGCATCGACTGGAGGTTTGGCGGAAAACCGCAGAGCAGCACTTTCGACGCCGCTCTCAACCCTTCTTCAGCAGTTCTTCTCTGGTACAGCACCCCGCAGACGTCCGCAGGATTTACACAGGAAAGTCCGGTGGTGAGCCAGAGCCTGGTGTATGATGAGGTGGAGGGAATGATATATTTCAAGACTCCACAAAAATTTGTGAACGGAAATGCCGTAATCGCGGCACTCGACGCTTCGGGAGAGATTATCTGGAGCTGGAACATCTGGGCAGCAGAGGGCTATGATCCTGAGGCTACAGCAGTCAATGCGGATGGCAATGTGTTCATGGACCGTAACCTCGGTGCTGTGATTTCTGGTTTGGGAGCAACTGGTAGTTATGAACCTGCCGGAGCGGTAGGTAACTATTACCAGTGGGGCCGCAAGGATCCGTTCCCAGCAATATCTGATTATGGCCATTTTTGGCCTTGTCAGTATTCTAATACCTTGTTCGGTACTCCGACATATACTCCGGTTAAAGCGCAGCAGATAAATGGTCAGAGTTCCAAAATGAATTTGAATGGACAGATGTTCGGTTATCGGACCAATTCAGGTGGTGGTTTCGATATTGATAAAGCTTGGAATCTGATTGCAAGAAACGATATATCTTCCGACAAGACTACGAAGAACGGCGTGTATGTGTCTTATGCTGTAGGACATCCGTACAAATATATAATCAACAAAAGCGATTCATTCGGCGGATGGCGTACTTGGATCAATGGCGATGATGCTTCGTATAAGAGTTTCTGGGGAGATGCTGACCATCAGAAGACATTGTTCGACCCATGTCCTGCCGGATGGCGTGTCAGCTCCAAGGACGAAGCTGAGAAATTCCTTGTTGTGGCAGTCAATGCTACAATGGCTGACAACAAGGTGGGTTATGAATATCAGGGATATTATTTCCCATTGACTAGCACAAGAAGCTCGGATAATGCTCGCGTTGGTTATGTGACATCAGTTAACGATAATGTGAAATCCGTTTTCTGGACCTCTACTCCTGGAAATGATACACATAAGTATATGTTCTCTGCAGAACTGAAGACTCCGAAGAATTATTCAGAAGAATTCCAAAAAGGTAATAAGGCACCTGTAGGCTATAGTCTGAATCAAGATAGCAACATTGCTGATGCTTGCCCGGTCCGCTGCGTAAAAGAATAAAACCCCATATCACCATAACTTTTTATCCTGCTTCGTCCCCACGGAGTAGGATTTTTATTTGAAATCCGAAACCAGTTTTATAAATCCTGACTTTGACAGAGATTCACCCAATTCACTTGCGCGCGTGCGCGACCCCTTCAATTAGAGGTTTGAGAGCTGCCTGCTGAGGTGTATTGTATAGCGTTTCGGTGTACAACTCGCCGTTTGGTAATCTGATTTTCAGAGTGGTGATTGTTTTGGCAATGAACAGCACCTTGTCAACACTCATTCCGATTTCCATCATTCGAAGTGTACGCTCCAACTCCTTGTATACCTTGTATGCTACGAAGCAGATACAGATATGTGCTTCGATGCGTTTAGGCGTAAAGTGGAACATTGGCCTCATTTCCAAGTTTGACTTCCCGATTCGGAAGGCCCGTTCTACTACCCAAAGTCCATGGTATTGCTTGATAACTTCCTTTGCATCAAGGTTGGTGTTGGTGATATACCCCTTCAATCCGTCCCAACGGGCATCTTCCGCAATCTTGTCGTAGTTGATTGAAAACGTGACGTCCTTGCTTATGTCTAGGAACTTGTTGTATCCGCGTTTGTTTACCTTGTCCTTTGTCAGCGTACCCTTCGCATAGGCTTTTCGAAGTCTTGCGACGCCTTTCTCCCTGTTGTTGGCATTCTTCTTAGCCCTAGCCTCGGAGTAGCTCACAATAAGCCGTTGACCAGCCCTTTTGACGTATTCCGCGCAGTGACCATCCTCCCGGTCTATATCCAACAACCATTTCTTTACCTTCGGGGATTCGCTCCGTATACGGGCACCAAGTATATACTTGTATCCTGCTGATTCCAGCAGATTCACGTTGGCCTCGCTCATCAAGCCAGAGTCTGCTACTACGATGAAGTCGGTTAAGTTGAAGCGTTGGACGAAGTCATCGATGATTGGTATCATAGTGTAGCCTTCATACTGCTTTCCGTTGAAGACTGAGTATGATAGAGGGTAACCGTCTTCACTCACAAGCAGGCCTAGTACTATCTGAGATTCGGCAGTCTTGCCGTCCTTGGAAAATCCGTCCTGACGCAGTTCGTCCGACGGATCTGGAGCTGACTCAAAGTACAGCGTGGTTACGTCATAGAACACCAACCCTATCCGACCGCCAAGTACGTCCAACGTGTGAGATACACTAATCTTCTGGATCTTTTCCTGTTGCGTATTGTACAGTCTGTCCATGTGGCGGTAGATATTGTGAAGTTGAACATCCTCATCAAAGCATGATTTCAGTTATTCCACGGTTGCCACTTTACTCATGGGCTGGCAGACGCGCGCAATCGCCAAGTGGCGAAGGATGTCATCTCCGATTGCATTGAACCCTATCCTGTCATATACGTGCCCGAGGATGACCTGTGGTGCATTCTGCAGCGTTCTCTCAATCATGGATATCGTTCGGCGTATCTCCTCCATAGCCTTCTCTGACTCTTCAAAGTCGAACGTTTGCTGTCTGCCATAATGATCTATCCAACGTTGAGCTTTTACCTCAAGTTCCGCAATTTCTTCTGAAGTGGAGGCTACGCCAATCGTAGTCAGTTCCTTGAACCGGCCTGAACTTTTATCGACGACCACCACGCTGGTCGTACCTGATTTATTGCGTCTTTTGCGTACAAACATACCTGCAAAGGTACGCAAAGGTGACGCGATTCACCCTAAAAAAACTATTGTTTTTATATATCGCTGATAATCAAGTGTTAAGAAGATAGAGAATTTTTAACTGTCAAAGTCGGCAAAAGGTAAATTTCTAATCCATGTAATAATATTTCGATGTTTACAATGGAATTGATCGGATTGTTTATTGGAACCACTCTGACTCTTTTGGGGACATGAAAATTTACATATTCATTTTTTGGGAAGTATTTTTTGTTATTTTAAGGCATAAAGTTTATCTTCATATCAGAAAAAATAGCTACCTTTACAAATATAATATACAGTAACGTATGGAATTATGAACAAAAAAATGCCCTTGCGATTAGAAAAATGTCCTTTGGTGGATGCTCTAATCGAAATCAGATTTGAATCTTCGATTATAGGAAGTGCCATATTTGGCATTATCTATAATTTAATAAGGAATGACTATAAAGGGACTGTAACCAGTCTTCCTATTCTTCAAGTTCCAGAGCAAATTAGAAGGAATGATCCAAACCTAAAATTTAAACCTTTATATAGAATAGAGGCTGAAAAATACATTATTCAAATAGGGGACGATGTTTTATGCATAAGTTCCAAGATACCGTATACGGGATGGGGTGAATTTTCGTCTCGCACAATAGAACTGATAAAGAAAATCTCTGGAGAAAATATTATAAATAGGGTTTTAAGAATCGGTCACCGTTATGTTAATTTTTTCGAAGGAGACATCATGGACAAACTGACAATTTCTAAACCAACAATAAGTGGCTATCAGACAAATAATATATTAGTCAGGACAGAAATTAGAGATTGTGATGATTTCATAGATACTGTACAGATAACAAATAGTGCAACGTATAAATCTCCGTTTAATACAGAAACTTTATTAGGCTCTTTAATTGATATTGATTCATTTAAAGAATATCGAAATAATTATTTTTTGGAGAATTTAGAAAACGAAATTAACAAAGTTCATACTTGTGAAAAAAAAATGTTTTTCTCATTATTAACAGATGAGTTTTTAGATTCATTAAATCCAGTTTATTAAAAGAGGAGGATATATTATGACTAGTATAAATTCAAATTTCTTACTTATATCAGCATTATCTTGCATAACATTAAATGCGGGAGAATTAAATTCGTTATCAATATCAAGAACAGATATACCTTCAGTGCTAATCTCATCTGAGATTCCTTTGCATTTTGAAAATTATTCAATAAAGGAGTTGTCCTCTTCTAATGAAACAACATTGTTAGAACAAACATTGGTTGATGAATATAATGTTTTAGCATCTTTTGCAAATAAGATGTTATCATACGAATCTCAGATAGATTCTGAAATCCAAAATATTATTGCCGAACATTTTTGGGATATGATATGATTGCAGATGAAGAATTAAAAAAATATTTGCCAAAATATTTATCAGAAGAGAATTATCGTAATCTTCTAAGTGAATTAAAATCTTTTCCTGATAATATTGACGCAAGAATGTATACTTCATTTCTTAATAATGACATCCTTTATCAAGGAGATGGTATTGATAATATGCCAATAATTGATTTGGCAAAAGGATCAAAAGATATAAAATTGGTTTCTGCATTAATTTTGTCAAATACATGTGATATGGATTTGTCAAATATAAGAATGTTTCCATCTTCAATAATGTATGCACCAATAATAAAGTTATCTAATTATCAATCAGTACTTAAGCAGCATTGTAGTGATACAGATAAGGTTAATAACCACATTCTCAACCTGAAACAACAAAAGATTACACAAATTATGTACCTTCCTGCTACAGGAAAGATGGAAGAATCTTTAGTGTTCTTAGATCGAGTTTATAGCATTGACAATAAATATATTAATAGATCTAACTTGAAAGATATACGTTTTTTTTCTTTTAGTGATTATGGATTTTATCTTTTAGTATTCAAATTGTCAGTGCATTTTTCTCGTATACAGGAAAAAGTGAATAGAGGCATGCTTTAATCTTAAGCACAGCACTCATTAGTTTGCAAACTTACAGTATAATGAGTGCTTAATTGCTATATTACTTGTCTACAAGTATATTTAATCGCTCTTCTATATTTTTCGTATTATTGCATTTTGATTTTAATTCAATTATTTGTAATACTAAATTTTCTACTATTTTGCGGTCTTCTATACGTAAGTTTTGATTCCTTTTGTACAATTAATGCTCCAGTTCTGCGGTTTTCGGTTTAGCCGGGCGTCCTCGGTGTGGTGCATCCTTCTTTCTTGAGATATATTTAGGAGCACAACCCTCAGGGATTTTGAAGCCGAAGGCATTCGCGATATCTATCTGAGCTCCGACGAATGGCGTGATATGCTTCGTCTTGCCCGTGTGCTCCACACATCTGATTGAGCGCATCTCATCGAGCACCTCCAGAGCGGACGAGAACGACTTGTGCAGATCTGTTGACTTCCATATGTGGCGCACATATGAACTCAGTATGAGTCCTACGAAGAGGACAGCAACCAGCCCGTCTTGCCTTCTTCAGACCAGTTGTGCTGACGGTCAAAACCAAGTTGGCTTTTCATCTGCTGAAAGTATTTCTCCTGCTCGTCACGCAGTCCATACAACTCCCAGGTCTGCATTGCGGTCATGTCCATCCCAAGTGTCGCTATGGCGTAGAAGCCTGATGTCCTGCGGGCATTGCTGACTTTCTTCTCATTGAGCGTGAACTCTTTTATGATACGTGTATTAGGGTTATAATCAATTGTGAACCACTTGTATATCCGTTTTACTGTTTTACTGTGGCATCGTCATCAAGCGGATAACTATTGTCCTTTATCTTCTGAAGAGATCTGCGCTGCATCTCAATCTCGGCACTGAGGTTCATGATGTCAGCCAACCCCCCTCTTCATCGAGTCGAAGTATATGTTCAACTTGAACTTGTCGGCCTTATGCACGGTCTCGCCGTTTCCACCTCCTCGTTGTTTTCGAACACCCGCATGAGGTCGGAGCGCAGTCCGGTCTTGTCGGCGACCTGATCAAGAAGCCATATGTCGCCATAGAATCTATTCTTGTCCG
>ERZ780141.1470-NODE-1470-length-13795-cov-3.354294_pt1 | contig 13795 bp, 10 predicted proteins | sample MGYA00433080_ERZ780141 | MGnify/ENA primary metagenome ERZ780141 (study PRJEB29588, sample SAMEA2154047) | human gut metagenome | biome: human gut; feature: human-associated habitat; material: faeces | place: Denmark | collected 2008/2010 ... | reverse complement strand
AGTTGAAGAAGGATATGGTGACCGAGATTGCCGCTACATTGGCATTCTCGGCCATTCAAAATAACGATAAAATAGGAGTTATTTTCTTTTCAGACCGGATTGAGAAATTCATTCCGCCTAAAAAAGGCCGTAAACATATTCTTTATATCATCCGTGAACTGCTTGATTTCAAGCCCGAAAGCAAGCGTACAGATATAAAGATAGCTGTGGAATATCTGACCAACGTAATTAAAAAACGTTGCACCACCTTTATGATAAGCGACTTTATAGATGAAAACGACTTCCGCAATGCTTTGACCATTGCCAACCGGAAACATGATATCGTAGCTATCCAGGTATACGACCGCCGCATGGCAGAGTTACCTGATGTGGGACTGATGAAAGTACGCGATGCCGAAACCGGCCACGAGCAATGGATTGACACCTCGTCACGAGCTTTGCGTCGCGCACATAATGACTGGTGGATACAGCGTCAGGGAGTATTGAATGAAACATTTACCAAAAGTAATGTGGACTCTGTATCTATCCGCACGGATCAGGATTATGTGAAATCGTTGCTTAACTTATTTGCTAAACGAAATTAAAGAATATGAATATACTGAATACTAGCAAAAAGTTCTTGAAAGCTGGAGTTTGTGCAATTATGCTGATAACAGCCGGACAGGCACAGGCACAGCAGGTTACGGTAGACGCCAGCATTGACTCGCTGCAACTTCTCATTGGCGAACAGGCTAAAGTGAAGCTGGAAATCAGCATGGATGCCAAGCAAAAACTGCAACTTCCGTTCCTACGCGATACATTGGTAAAAGGAGTGGAGATATTGGATATAGCCAAGCCTGATACCCAGATGCTGAACGATGGAAAACGTATGCTGATAAAACAGGAATATACAATAACTTCTTTTGACTCGGCACTTTACTATCTCCCCCCATTCGAGGTGATGGTAAACGGAGAGCCTTACCGGTCCAAAGCATTGGCCGTAAAAGTATATTCCATTCCGGTAGATACGCTGCATCCCGAACAATTCTTCGGACCGAAGACCGTTCGCGAAGTACCTATCACCTGGGATGACGTATCGGCCATCGTATGGCTTACCTTGCTGATGCTTGCTTTGGGCGGACTGGCTTACTATCTGTTTGTACGCTACAAGGATAACAAGCCTATCATCAAGAAGATCAAGATTGAACCGAAGTTGCCGCCACACCAGCAGGCGTTGAAGGAAATAGAGCGTATCAAGGGAGACAAAACCTTGCGTACAGCCGATCCGAAGACCTATTATACCGAGCTGACGGATGTACTCCGCACTTATATGGAAGAACGATTCGGCTTTAACGCTATGGAGATGACTTCATCCGAAATTATTGATAAGCTACAGGAAATCAACGACAAAGAATCTATCAAGGATTTGATGTATTTGTTCCAGACTGCCGACTTGGTGAAATTCGCCAAACATTCTCCGTTGATGAACGAAAATGATATGAATCTGGTAAACGCAGTAGACTTCATCAATAATACAAAAGTGGAACCAGACCCTAATGCAAAGCCCGAACCTACGGAAATCACCGTGGAGGAAAAGCGAAGCAAACAGGGCAGAATGATTCTGCTGGGCAGCATCAGCATCATTGTTATTGCTATTGTGGTAATTCTGTATAAGGTGCTGAGTGGTGTATATAACCTCTGGTTTTAACAAATAAATACTAGGAACAATGATTTTTGCAAATATTGAATATCTATTTCTGCTGGTTCTGCTCATACCTTATATAGTATGGTACGTCATGAAGCGGAAGAAAACCGAGCCTACGCTTCAGGTTTCTACCACACGCATGTATATGAAGGCACCCAAAAGCTGGAAGATTTACTTGCTGCATGCTCCGTTCGTACTCCGTACGGTGGCTATCATCATGGTAATCCTGATCTTGGCACGCCCTCAGACCACAGACAACTGGCAGAATACCGAAATAGAAGGAATCGACATCATGCTAGCAGTAGACGTTTCTACCAGTATGTTGGCCGAAGACTTGAAACCCAACCGCTTGGAAGCCGCCAAACAAGTAGCTTCCGAGTTTATCAACGGCCGCCCCAATGATAATATCGGTCTGACCATCTTTGCCGGTGAAAGTTTCACCCAATGTCCGTTGACAGTAGACCATGCCGTATTGTTGAACTTGCTTAAAGATATGAAGTGCGGGCTGATTGAAGACGGAACGGCAATCGGTATGGGTATTGCCAATGCCGTTACCCGTTTGAAGGATAGCAAGGCAAAGTCGAAAGTCATTATTCTGCTGACGGACGGTGTCAATAATAAAGGTGATATTTCTCCTTTGACGGCTGCTGAAATAGCCAAGAGTTTTGGCATTCGCGTTTATACTATTGGGGTAGGAACCAATGGTATGGCTCCTTATCCTTATCCGGTAGGCGGAACAGTGCAATATGTCAATATGCCCGTCGAAATTGATGAAAAGACTTTGACACAGATTGCCGGAACAACGGAAGGTAACTATTTCCGTGCCACCAGCAACTCGAAGTTGAAGGAAGTGTACGAGGAGATAGACAAGCTGGAGAAAACAAAATTGAATGTAAAAGAATACAGCAAGCGCCAGGAAGAGTACCGCTGGTTTGCGTTGGCTGCTTTCTTGTGCGTATTACTGGAGGTACTGTTACGCAACTCTATATTGAAGAAGATACCGTAAAAAGGAGAATGTCTTTTAGTGTATCAGTCATTGCGTAGCCAAATTGTAAATTGTAAATTGCTAAATTGTAAATAAAAAGATGTTTCGATTTGAAGAACCTGCATATTTGTACTTGTTGCTGCTGCTGCCTTTATTGGCGGCCTTCTACTTGTACTCCAATTATCGGAGGAGGAAAGCCATTCGTAAATTTGGTGACCCTATACTGATGGCACAGCTAATGCCGGATGTTTCCAAATATCGTCCGGATGTGAAGTTTTGGTTGGTTTTTGCGGCTATCGGGTTGTTCACGGTACTGCTGGCACGTCCGCAGTTTGGTTCCAAACTGGAGACGGTAAAACGCCAGGGAGTGGAAGTGATGATTGCGTTGGATATATCCAATTCCATGCTGGCACAAGACGTACAGCCAAGCCGCTTGCAGAAGGCAAAACGGCTGGTGGCGCAGTTGGTAGATAAGATGCAGAATGACAAGGTCGGTATGATTGTTTTTGCAGGTGACGCTTTTACCCAGTTGCCTATTACGAGTGATTATATTTCTGCCAAGATGTTTTTGGAGTCCATCGATCCTTCGCTGATTTCCAAGCAAGGTACGGCAATTGGAGCTGCAATAAATCTGGCTGCCCGGAGTTTTACACCTCAAGAAGGAGTGGGACGTACTGTTATTGTCATCACCGACGGTGAAAACCATGAAGGTGGTGCCGTAGAAGCTGCTAAGGCTGCTGCAGAGAAAGGTATCCAGGTCAATGTATTAGGGGTAGGTATGCCTGAGGGTGCTCCCATTCCAATAGAGGGTACTAATGATTATCGTCGTGACCGTGAAGGTAATGTAATCGTTACTCGCTTGAATGAGCAGATGTGTCAGGAAATTGCTCAGGCAGGAAATGGTATTTATGTGCGCGTAGACAATACCAACGGTGCACAGAAAGCGATTAGTCAGGAAATCAACAAGATGGCAAAGGCAGATGTGGAAACACAGGTGTACACGGAATTCAATGAACAGTTTCAGGCAGTGGCATGGATTATTCTGCTGTTGTTACTGGCTGAGATGTTGATATTGGAGCGCAAGAATCCTCTGTTCCGCAACATTCATTTATTCTCTAATAAGAAATGATGCGTATGTTACAGAAAAAATATATTGGAATAGTTTTGCTGCTGTTAGTGGCAGTTTCAGCTTCTGCACAGAAGGCGGAACGCGATTATATCCGTAAGGGAAACCGTTTTTTTAAGGATAGCGTATATGTGGATGCAGAAGTGAACTATCGGAAGGCTTTGGAGGTAAACCCGAAGTCAACGGTTTCCATGTTCAACCTGGGAAATACATTGACCCAGCAGAACAAGCTGCAGGAAGCGATGGAGCAATATGTGGGAGCTACCAAGATAGAAAAAGACAAATCGAACTTAGCACAGATTTATCATAATATGGGAGTCATCTTTCATTCTCAGAAGGATTATGCAAAAGCGGTAGAAGCCTATAAGGAGTCGTTACGCAATAATCCGAAAGATGATGAAACGCGCTATAACCTTGCTTTGGCACAGAAACAGTTGCAAGACCAGCAGCAGAACCAGGATCAGAATCAAGATCAGGATAAACAGGACCAACAGAAGGAGCAGGATAAACAGCAGGATCAGCAGAAAGACCAGCAACAGAATCAAGACCAGCAACAACAACCTTCTCAGCCGGAAAAGAAAGATAATGAGATGTCTAAGGAAAATGCCGAGCAGCTATTGAACTCTGTCATGCAAGACGAGAAGGATGTGCAGGATAAAGTGAAAAAGCAGCAGGTACTTCAAGGAGGTCGTCTGGAAAAAGATTGGTAACAAACATAATAGGAATAATATATGAGAAAAATAGTTTTCTTATGGATAGCACTGATTGCAGCCAGTATGAATGCCTTTGCCGATGGCAAGGTATCGTTTACTGCGTCTGCTCCTGACGCTGTGGCGGTAGGAGACCAGTTCAGACTGTCGTATACGGTGACTACACAAAAGGTGAGGGATTTTCGTGCTCCTTCTATTAAAGGATTTGATGTGTTGATGGGGCCCAGCCGCTCGCAACAGAGTAGCGTGCAGATGATTAACGGGCAGACGACTTCAACCAGTAGTATTACATTCACTTATATTTTGATGGCGACTGCAGAAGGTGATTTTACCATTCCAGGAGCCACTATCACTGCTGATGGTAACCAAATGGTTTCTAATTCTGTACGAGTAAAGGTTCTTCCGGCAGATCAGGCTACCAATGGAGCATCCTCAGGAAATGGTGGCGGACAGAGCAGTGGCACTGCCAGCCGTGCTTCTTCCGGGACATCTGTATCGAATAGCGATTTGTTCATTACAGCTACTGCCAGTAAGACGACGGTGTATGAACAAGAAGCATTCCTATTGACATACAAGATATATACCTTGGTGGACTTGCGTATGTTTGACAATGTGAAGTTGCCCGACTTCAAAGGATTCCATTCTCAGGAAGTGGAACTTCCCAATGACAGAAGATGGGGATTGGAGCATTATAAAGGTAGAAATTATCAGTCTACAATCTATCGTCAGTTTGTGTTGTTCCCACAACAAGCCGGTAAGGTGACGATTGATGCTGCACGCTTTGACGCTTCCATTGCAAAGGCTACACAAGTTGCTGATCCGTTCGAGGCATTTTTCAATGGAGGAAGCAATTACGTAGAAGTTAAAAAGACAATTTTGACTCCGCAACTGACAATTGACGTAAAGCCTTTGCCGGCAGGTAAGCCAGCCGATTTTTCGGGAGGAGTGGGAGAGTTCAATATAACTTCTTCTATTAATAGTACAAATGTCAAGACCAATGATGCCGTTACTGTCAAACTTGTCATTTCTGGTACCGGTAATCTGAAATTGCTCTCTAATCCGGAAGTTAAATTCCCCGAGGATTTTGAAGTATATGATCCGAAGGTGGACAATAAATTCCGTCTGACGAATTCGGGCCTCTCCGGTAGCAAGGTCATTGAGTATCTGGCAATTCCTCGTAATGCGGGAACTTATAAGATTCCTGCCGTAAAGTTCAGTTATTTTGATATTAATTCCCGTTCGTATAAAACGTTGACTACGGAAGAGTATGAATTGCATGTGGAAAAGGGAGCAGGCAATGCTGCTCAGACTATTGCAAACTTTACAAGCAAGGAAGAGTTGAAAGTATTGAACGAGGATATTCGTTTTATCAAGCAGAATAATGTTACTCTGTCTCCCAAAGGTGATTTCTTCTTCGGTTCGTTGACGTATTGGTTGCTTTATTTGATACCGGGTATTGCATTCATTACATTCTTTATCATCTATCGTAAGCAAATAGCAGCCAATGCAAATGTAGCAAAGATGCGTACCAAGAAAGCCAATAAAGTGGCGGTGAAACGTATGAAGCAAGCTGGTAAATTATTGGTTGAGAATAAGAAAGATGCGTTTTATGATGAGGTTTTGAAGGCTCTTTGGGGGTATATCAGTGATAAACTGAACATTCCGGTATCCCGTTTGTCTAAGGATAATATCGAAGAGGAACTTCGTAATTATGGTGTGAATGATGCGTTGATAAAGGAATTCCTCGATGCATTGAATAACTGTGAGTTTGCCCGCTTTGCTCCGGGTGATGATAACCAGGCTATGGATAAGGTATATTCAGCTTCTTTGGAAGTTATCAGTAAAATGGAAAACTCGATAAAACATTAATCAGGAGGAAATGGTAATGAATAAAATATTGTTTTTTACTCTTAGTCTAGTGATGGCAATTACTGCCTATGGGCAGAATTCTGCATCTGTAGATACATTACAGACTGCTAGTGACTCTACATCCGTCGGTTCACATGCGGAATTCTCTGCTGCAAGGCAAGAAAGCAATGTGACAAAGGCTGAAGGTGACAGCGCTTATATACGGAATGATTATGCTTCTGCCATTCAAATATATGAGAATCTGTTAAAGAAGGGAGAGGCTGCAGAGGTCTATTATAATCTTGGCAACAGTTATTATAAGGCAGATGATATAGCAAGAGCTATATTGAATTATGAGCGTGCCTTGTTGTTGGAACCTGGTAATGCTGATATTCGTGCAAATTTGGAGATAGCACGTTCTAAGACAATCGATAAGGTAATCCCAATTCCTGAGGTTTTCTTTGTATCTTGGACTAAATCGTTGATTAATTGTCTTAGCGTAGACGCATGGGCTAAGTTGGGGATTGTGTTCTTTGTACTATTACTCGTTTCGTTCTATCTCTTTTTCTTTTCAAAACAGATTACGGGAAAGAAAGTGGGATTTATTGCAGGAATAGTATTCCTGGTTCTTGTTATATTGAGTAATGTGTTTGCTGCTCAGCAAAAAGGCGAACTGATGGAACGTAACGAAGCTATAGTGTTGGCACCTAGTGTCACAGTGCGTAGTACTCCCAGTGAAAGTGGTACAAGTCTGTTCATTCTTCATGAGGGACGTAAAGTTGAGATAAAAGACAACTCTATGCGTGAATGGAAAGAAATTCGTTTGGAAGATGGTAAAGTAGGGTGGGTTCCAGCTTCTGCCATAGAAGGTATTTAAATTTTCCCTGTATTCTAAAAACAGCTCGTATAAACCCGATAATTCTGCTTTATACGAGCTGTTTCTGTCTATTTTTAGGAGCTTTTTCTCTGTACTTATAATTCTGCATACTTGAAAATGATTATTTTTTGGAGAGGCAATATTCTTTTTGAAAAAAGATAAAGAAATAGTTTGTTTTATCCTTTTTTTTCCTTAAGTTTATAGCGTGATAATAAAAAGTACAGAGTATTAACCATTAAATTTATGAATATGAGAACAATAACATTTAATGAATTACGTAAGATTAAAGACTCATTGCCTAGTGGTAGTATGCATAGAATAGCCGATGAACTTGGACTGAATGTTGACACTGTAAGAAATTTTTTCGGTGGACACAATTTTAAGGAGGGGAAAAGTGTTGGGATTCACTTGGAACCTGGACCAGATGGTGGATTGGTTATGATTGATGATACTACTGTTTTAGAGCGAGCTTTAAAAATTTTAGATGAAATGGCAGGTAAGACTGAAGAAGCTGTTCGAGCTTAAGAAGAGAAAGTTAGATAGAATCCCAATTGCTGACAACAATTGGGATTTCTTGTTTGTTTTAATCTCAAAATCAATGATATATGGAAGATAAATTAGTTACTTTGGCAATCTTAACGTACGCGAAAGCTCAAATATTGAAAAATGTTCTTGAAAATGAAGGTATTGAGACTTATATTCACAATGTAAACCAGATACAACCGGTTGTTTCTTCTGGCGTACGTGTACGTATTAAGGAGAGTGACTTACCTCATGCTCTGAAAATTACTGAAAGCTCTGCGTGGTTATCTGAAGAGGTAGTGGGGGGGAAGTCACCTAAACTGGAGAAGGTTAGTAATAAAGTGCTGATTCCAGTGGATTTTTCCAATTATTCTTTGAAGGCTTGCGAGTTCGGTTTCAATTTCGCTCAGAATATAGGTGCAGAAGTTGTTTTGCTACATGTTTATTTTACTCCTATATATGCAACTTCTTTGCCATACGGAGACGTATTTAACTATCAGCTAAGTGATGAGGAGAATGTAAGGAGTATCTTACAAAAAGTTCATGCTGATTTGAATGCATTATCTGATAAAGTAAAAGAGAAGGTAGCTTCCGGCGAGTTTCCAGATATTAAATATACTTGTGTTTTGCGTGAAGGTATTCCTGAAGAAGAGGTACTCCGCTATACCAAGGAATATCGGCCACGCATTATCATAATGGGAACTCGTGGTAAAAGTCAGAAGGATATTGATTTGATCGGCAGTGTAACGGCTGAAGTGATTGAACGTAGCCGTGTACCGGTATTGGCCATTCCTGAAAATACTCCATTCAAGCAATTTTCTGAAGCTAAGCGTATTGCATTCATTACTAATTTTGATCAACGTGATTTAATAGCTTTTGATTCGCTAATAAATAATCTGAAATCATTTAAGTTTTCAGTGTCTCTGATACATCTTTCAGATGTTCAGAATACATGGAATGAAATAAAACTGGCTGGTATTAAGGAATATTTTCAAAAACAATATCCACAATTGGAAATATACTATGATGTGGTAAAGAACGATAATCTGCTTAGTAGTTTAGACAGTTATATCAAAAGTAATCATATTGATATTATAACATTAACTTCTTATAAAAGAAATATATTTTCGCGCTTATTTAACCCTGGCATTGCCAGAAAGATGATTTTCCATTCTGATACACCATTGTTGGTAATTTATGGAAGACCGAATTAGGTGTTGAATATGGATAATATGGTTTCTGTTCAATATCAGCATTATGTTTAATATAGCGCTGGAATAATTTAATCTAATTTTAATTTCTTCTCTCCCTCACTTAAGAAATAACATTCTTTACTTAATGATATAACAATAATAAAAGCCTAATTAATAATTTAATTAGGCTTTTATTATTATGAAAGTATTACATCAACTTTTCAATTTCTTCGAATTCAGGGCCCATTTGCAAATTATAATACACTCTATACAGACCATTTAACCACAAATCTTTTTGATCAGGTTTCAGTTCTCTTGCCTTTTCATAATAAGGTTTTGCCTTTTCATAGAAAGTCTTCAGAGTAGCCTGGTCTTCTTTATACTTCGGATCATTAATATCTGTAGTTGCTTTTTCTGAGAAATCTTGTGCTTGTAAGCAGTAAATCAAGCCTAAATTAGAGTATGCTTCTGCATAATTAGGATCTACTTCTATAGTTTTTTTATAGAATTCAATAGCTTTATCATAGTCCTTCATATTGTGATAAAGGTAGCCTTTTACATACAAATAGAATGTATTGTTAGGATCTTTAGCCAACATATCATCAGAAAACTGCATAGCTTCGTCATATTTGTTGTTATTGCTATAATAATCAATCAAGTGACCGAAGAAGAATGAATGTTCAGGATATTTCTGGATACCTTTTTTTAAAGAAGCAATCCATTTAACAGTATCACCTTCAGCTTTCAATGCAGTAGAGATAAATTCCATTGCGTATTTCCCAACTTCTTTATCATCTTGCGCATAAGGAGCATACTTCAAAATACTAGGATAATCTTCCATCTTAGCAGCTGCTAAACTTGCATAATATGCTATTTGGGGTAATACAGTATCTGTTTGTAATAGATTTTCCTTTTCAAACATCGGGTTGATAGCAATATCAATGTATGTTGCAAAGAAATCTAATGCTTTTTTATTGTCTTCATTGGCTGCATCGCCTTCTTTCTGTGAGGCCAAATTAAAGAATTGGATACCGCCATTGATCAGATTACCGCGTTCTGCTAAAATTGTAGCAGAATTAGATTTTCTATATTTATTCTTGATTTTGCCCTTTTCATTGGGAATTTGTGCCAATTCGTCACATTTGAAGTAGAATTTACACATGTTCAATGCGCTATTATATACCTGAAGAGTGTCATAAGGTTTTCTCAGATAGGCATTTTCCATTTCTTTCTCACTTCTTTTTCTTTGGATAAGACCTGCTACATCCCACGTTTCGGCATTGTCCTTTGTTTCGGGATTGGTTAAAGCCTGATTTATCAGTTCCTCTGCTTTGGCAAAGTCAGGATTTACTCCGTTAGCAATACTTTTAGCCTCTTTTACGTTCTTTTCTTGGGCGAAAGTAAAGCTTGCGACAAGTAGTAAAACCATTGAAAATAATACTCTTTTCATGATTGTAGAAAATTTAAATTAATATTATGTCTATTCTTCATTTTCATTGTTTACCTCGTTCTGAGGGCTTTCAAGGGTATTTTCTTCCCCCTCCTCTATAAGTTCCTCTTCATTTTCTGAAGTGACTTTACATACAGAGCCGATTTCGTCATTACGTTTCTCAAGGTTGATTAGACGCACACCTTGTGTAGCACGTCCCATGATACGAATATCGGCGACTTTCAGACGGATGGTAATACCGGATTTATTAATAATCATCAAGTCATTTTCATCTGTAACAGACTTGATAGTTACTAATTTACCCGTTTTATCGGTGATATTCATTGTTTTCACACCTTTACCTCCACGATTGGTCTTGCGATAATCTTCAATATCCGAACGTTTGCCATATCCTTGTTCCGATACAACCATAATTGTTTCCGCTTCAGGATCTTTGATGCATATCATACCTACTACTTCGTCTTGACCGTCTTCATCCAATGTCATACCACGTACACCGGTGGCAGTACGTCCCATAACGCGCACAGCACTTTCATGGAAACGAATGGCACGTCCGTTACGGTTGGCAATGATGATTTCATTGTCGCCGTTTGTCATACGCACTTCGATTACACGGTCGTCTTCACGGATAGTGATAGCATTTACACCATTTTGGCGAGGACGTGAATACTGCTCAAGCAATGTTTTCTTAATGACACCATTCTTAGTACAGAACAATACATAATGGCTGTTGATAAATTCTTGGTCGTTCAAGTTCTTCACGCGCAAATAGGCGTTTACAGCATCGTCAGAGTCGATATTCAACAAATTCTGGATGGCACGACCTTTCGAATTCTTAGTACCTTCGGGGATTTCGTATACCTTCAGCCAGTAACACTTACCTTTCTGTGTAAAGAACATCATGGTATTATGCATGGTTGCAGGATAAATATGCTCTACAAAGTCTGCATCGCGGGTTTCGGTACCTTTGGAGCCTACCCCACCACGGTTTTGCGCACGGAATTCGCTCAGCGGTGTGCGTTTGATGTATCCCATGTGCGAGATGGTGATAATCATTTCATCATCTGCATAGAAGTCTTCCGGATTGAATTCTTCTGATGAATAGACAATTTCCGAGCGACGTTCGTCACCATACTTCTCTTTTACTTCAATCAGTTCATCTTTAATGACTTTGCGGCAGAGTTCGTCATTGACAAGGATTTCTTCCAAATAAGCAATCTGCTTCTGAATTTCCTCATATTCGGCGTGCAGCTGGTCTTGCATCAATCCTGTGAGCTGACGCAAACGCATTTCAACAATGGCACGTGACTGAATTTCACTGAGTTGGAATCGCTCCATCAAACCTGATATAGCATCATTCGGGGTTTTAGCAGCACGGATAATCTTGATTACTTCGTCGATATTATCAGATGCAATGATTAATCCTTCCAGAATATGTGCACGTTCTTTGGCCTTGCGCAAATCATACTGAGTACGGCGGATGACTACGTCGTGTCTGTGCTCAACGAAGTATTTTATCAAATCCTTCAGATTCAGCAGACGTGGACGGCCATGTACCAATGCAACATTGTTCACACCAAAAGATGTCTGCAGCATTGTCATCTTGTAGAGCTTGTTGAGTACAACGCTGGCATTTGCATCACGTTTTACATCAATAACGATACGCATACCTTCACGGTCGGATTCGTCATTAGCATTGGCAATACCTTCAATTTTCTTTTCGTTGGCCAAATCGGCTATATTCTTAATCAATTCAGCTTTGTTGACACCATAGGGAATTTCTGTCACAACGATTTTATCGTGCGTCGAACCAGTCTCAATTTCGGCTCTAGCACGCATTATGACACGTCCGCGTCCCGTGAGATAGGCTTCGCGAACACCGCTCATACCGTATATATAGCCTCCGGTCGGGAAATCAGGAGCTTTGACATACGTCATCAGCTCTTCTATATCGATGTCATTGTTTTCGATGTATGCAATACAAGCGTCAATAACCTCAGATAGATTATGGGTCGGCATATTGGTAGCCATACCTACGGCAATACCAGATGCACCATTTACCAAAAGATTCGGAATACGGGCCGGCATGACGGTAGGCTCTTGCAAAGAGTCATCGAAATTGTTCTGCATGTCAACAGTCTCTTTCTCAAGGTCTGTCATCATGTCTTCACCAATTTTTCGCAAACGACACTCTGTATAACGCATGGCAGCAGCACTGTCACCGTCTACTGAACCGTAGTTACCTTGTCCATCTACCAACATGTAACGCATTGCCCAAGGCTGAGCCATACGTACAAGAGCTCCGTAAACGGACGAGTCGCCATGAGGGTGATATTTACCTAATACTTCACCTACAACTCTGGCTGATTTTTTATAAGGTTTGTCGGAGGTATTTCCTAATCCCATCATTCCGAAAAGAATTCTTCGGTGAACGGGTTTAAAACCATCTCTAACATCCGGAAGGGCACGTGAAACAATGACCGACATAGAGTAGTCAATGTACGATGACTTCATTTCCTCCTCGATGTTAATCTTTATAATTCTGTCTTGTTCAAGCATTTAAAAAGATTATTAATTATACATTTTCGGGTTCGTGAAAAACCACGCTAAAGTACTGCTTTTTTACGATATACAAAAGTTTTCCTCCATAAACTTTGTTGCCTGCAACATAAATATGGAAGTACTCCCTCCATTCCTCACCAAATTGCTATTAATATATAAGGTATAAAGTGGAAAAACAGATTTGAAATTTATGGCACGGGATTTGTATACTATTAAATCAGTTAAATATGATACGCTGAATTAATAAATGCGTATCTTTGTCGTGGATAACCTTTTTAATTGAGGAGAATTATAAAATATGAACAATCAATTTTCACAAAGAGTTTCAGACATAATTACTTATAGCAAGGAAGAAGCCAATCGATTGAGAAATCGCTATATTGGTCCGGAACACCTTCTGCTCGGCATGCTGCGTGATGGCGGAGGAAAAGCTATTGAAATATTGTTGAAACTTGATATAGATTTAAAACGAGTAAAAAGTCGTCTGGAGGGTTTCCTAAAGGATGCCGAGGACGATACTCTCTTGCCGGACGCTGAAGTGCCCTTGTCCCCGATGACGGCTAAGATATTGAAGATGTGTATGCTTGAAGCGCGTTTGCTGAAAAGTGCAACTGCCGATACGGAACATGTATTGCTGGCTATTTTGAAAGATGGCGACAATCTTGCTGCAACTGTTTTGGAAGAACACCGGGTGGATTATCAGGCTGTATTTGAACAGCTTTCGATGAAATCGACCAATCCGAATGCGGGAATGGGATTCACCGAGGATGATGAAGAGGATGAAGAAGATATGAATATGTCCCGCTCCTCCCGTACTGGGGGGGCTGGTTCGGCTTCG
>ERZ780141.1468-NODE-1468-length-13809-cov-5.553075_pt1 | contig 13809 bp, 10 predicted proteins | sample MGYA00433080_ERZ780141 | MGnify/ENA primary metagenome ERZ780141 (study PRJEB29588, sample SAMEA2154047) | human gut metagenome | biome: human gut; feature: human-associated habitat; material: faeces | place: Denmark | collected 2008/2010 ... | reverse complement strand
ACAGGCGGCAGAAAACAGAAAGTGAACGGAAAAGGAGGTCTGCTGTGGACAGTTAAGAGCGGGAAAAGCCTTGATTTGCAAGGCTCCGCAAGCCCTCAACCGGGGCGGCTGGTATCATTTATCATTCGCCCCGGAAAACGGGCCTCTAACCGTCCACAAAACACGCTATGACAAACACGATTTATATTCACCAGCCGGAAAAGGCGTTCAGTTTCACCCGGCTCCCCAATTTCCTTTTTGAAGCACCCACATTCCAGCCCTTGAGCAACGAAGCGAAGGTGCTGTATGCCTTTGTCCTGCGCCGGGCGGAGTTGTCCCGGAAGAACGGCTGGGCGGACGAGTACGGGCGGGTCTACCTGTACTACCCCATCTGCGAGGTGGTCGCTTTGCTCCGCTGCGGGCGGCAGAAAGCGGTCAACACCCTGCGGGAGTTGCAGTATGCGGGGCTGGTGGAAATCCAGAAACAGGGCTGTGGAAAACCCAACCGCATTTACCCGAAATCCTATGAAGCGGTTCCAAACACCGACTTCAAGAAATCCGGTTATGGTACGCCGGAGGGCTGAAAACCGTACTTGGCGAGTACGAAAATCAATCCTCTTGAAGTACGGAAATCTGACGGTATATAGAAATACAGAGATTAAAACCATCTATTTACATTCATTCCATTCCAATCCTATCAGAGATATTTTCGGCGGGAAAACCCGCCGGAAAGGAATGGAATGGGGAAAGGAGTTCAATGGCACAACACGCAATTTTGCGATTTGAGAAGCACAAGGGCCACCCGGCGGGGCCGCTGGAAGCCCACCATGAACGGAAAAAGGAGCAGTACGCCAGCAACCCGGACATTGACACCAGCCGGAGCAAGTACAATTTCCACATCGTCAAGCCGGATGGCCGCTACTACCATTTCATTCAGAGCCGCATCGAGCAGGCCAGATGCCGCACCCGCAAGGACAGCACTCGGTTTGTGGACACGCTGATTACCGCCAGCCCGGAGTTTTTCAAGGGCAAGTCCCCAAAGGAGATAGCGGCCTACTTCCAGAGGGCGGCGGACTTCCTCATTGACCGGGTGGGCCGGGAGAACATCGTTTCGGCTATGGTACACATGGATGAAAAAACGCCCCATCTGCACTTGGTCTTTGTGCCGCTGACAAAGGACAACCGCCTGTGCGCCAAAGAAATTATCGGCAACCGGGCCAATCTGACGAAGTGGCAGGACGATTTTCACGCCTGTATGGTGGAGCAGTACCCCGACCTGGAGCGTGGGGAAAGCGCCAGCAAGACGGGCCGGAAGCATATCCCCACCCGGCTGTTCAAACAGGCGGTCAACCTCTCCAAACAGGCGAGGGCCATTGAAGCGGTTCTCTCCGGCATTACCCCGCTGAACGCCGGAAAGAAGAAAGAGGAAGCCCTCTCCATGCTGAAAAAGTGGTTTCCGCAGATGGAGAACTTCTCCGGGCAACTGAAAAAATACAAGGTCACAATCAATGACTTGTTAGCGGAAAATGAAAAGCTGGAAGTCAGGGCAAAGGCCAGCGAAAAAGGCAAGATGAATGACACGATGGAACGGGCGAAGTTAAAAAGCGAACTGGACGATATGCGGCGGCTGGTTGACCGTATCCCGCCGGAGATTTTAGCGGAACTGAAACGGCAACAGCGGCAGCATGGAAAGGAAAGGTGATCTTATAAGTAATATCAGATACAAAAAGGAAATCGAAATCGTGACTTTTCAGGGAAAGGAAATCACACTGGAAAATCTCTCCCCGGTGTTCACGCCGGAACAGGAAGCAGCCAAACGCCGGGAACTGGAACAGCAGCTTTATGAGGTGTTCCGCAAGTACGCCGACAAGCGGGAGAGTGAGGAAGCCGGGACATAAGGTTTTCCAAACCCATCATTGATTTGCGGGGCTGCTGGCGGTATAATAGAACTGTCAGCAGCTCCGTTTCTTTTTTAAGAAAAGGAGCGACAATATGAACAATCGGATAGACGCAATCTATGCAAGACAATCGGTAGACAAAAAGGACAGCATTTCCATTGAAAGCCAGATTGAATTTTGCAAATACGAGTTGAAAGGCGGTAACTGCAAGGAATACACAGACAAAGGGTACAGCGGCAAGAACACAGACCGTCCGAAGTTTCAAGAACTGGTGCGGGACATCAAGCGGGGCTTGATTGCAAAGGTCGTGGTTTACAAGCTCGACCGTATCAGCCGTTCCATTCTGGACTTTGCCAACATGATGGAGCTGTTCCAGCAGTACAATGTGGAGTTTGTGTCCTCTACGGAAAAGTTTGATACCTCCACGCCGATGGGACGGGCCATGCTGAATATCTGTATCGTGTTCGCCCAGCTTGAACGGGAAACGATACAGAAGCGGGTAACGGACGCTTACTACTCCCGCAGTCAGCGGGGCTTTAAGATGGGCGGGAAAGCCCCTTACGGCTTCCATACGGAGCCTATCAAGATGGACGGTATCAACACAAAGAAGCTGGTGGTAAACCCGGAGGAAGCGGCCAATATCCGGCTGATGTTTGAGATGTACGCCCAGCCCACAACTTCCTACGGGGACATTACCCGGTACTTTGCCGAACAGGGGATTTTGTTCCATGGCAAAGAGCTGATACGCCCCACGCTGGCGCAGATGTTACGCAATCCTGTCTATGTGCAGGCAGACCTTGATGTGTACGAATTTTTCAAAAGTCAAGGTACAGTCATTGTCAATGACGTTGCCGATTTTACGGGCATGAACGGCTGCTATCTGTATCAAGGGCGAGATGTAAAGGCCAGCAAGAAAAACGACTTAAAAGACCAAATGCTGGTACTGGCTCCCCATGAGGGTATCGTCCCCTCCGACACCTGGCTGACCTGCCGCAAGAAGCTGATGAACAACATGAAAATCCAGTCTGCCCGGAAAGCCACCCACACATGGCTGGCAGGAAAAATCAAGTGCGGGAATTGCGGGTATGCTCTTATGAGTATCTACAATCCCTCCGGCAAACAGTATCTCCGCTGCACGAAACGGCTGGACAATAAAAGCTGTCCTGGCTGTGGGAAAATCATCACTTCGGAACTGGAAGCGGTTGTTTATCAGCAGATGGTAAAGAAGCTGGCAAGCTACAAGACGCTGACAGGAAAAAAGAAAGCGGCAAAGGCAAACCCGAAAATCACCGCCCTGCAAGTGGAACTTGCCCATGTAGACAGCGAGATTGAAAAGCTGGTGGACAGTCTGACGGGGGCAAACAATGTCCTGTTCTCCTATGTGAATGTGAAGATAGCGGAACTGGACGGGCGCAAGCAGGAACTTCTGGCAAGGATAGCGGAGTTGACTGTGGAGGCCATCAGCCCGGAACAGGTCAGCCAGATTTCCGGCTACCTCGATACCTGGGAGAATGTATCTTTTGATGACAAGCGGCGTGTGGTGGATTTGATGATCACCACCATAGCCGCCACAAGCGACAGCTTGAACATCACATGGAAAATCTGACTGGCGGCACCCCTCCCGTCAGATACCTACCCTGTGTAGTCCCTTGTAAACTGTACTTTTCTATCTGATAAACTTCTGTTATTTGAAAGTCAAATCCATCGTCAGATAAATTATAACATACAATCTTAATTTTGTACACATCGTTTTTATTCGTTACACGAATAGCACAATCTTCAATTATTGCACTTGTATCGCCGTTCATAAATGCAGCTGTTGCACGCTTGTATTCTTCTTTTGTCAAAGCGTTTTTTTCTGCTTTTGAATATTTCACCCCACCGCTACTCTCCGTATCGGTGTTTTCTTTTACGCTGGTCATCTTAGCATGATTATCAACCGCCGCTGTCAAGGCGTCTCTCCACAGATTTTCAATCTTTTCAAGTGCCTTTACATCTTCGGATATCCGAGAGAAGAAGAACGTGCTGTAAGTGTACTCGATAAAATTTTTCTGAAATAATTCGTGTAATTTTCGTGTAGCAAAAAATAAACCGCATAACAATGCGGTTTAAACGGTATTTGGCTGGGATAGCGGGATTTGAACCCACGAGTGACGGAGTCAAAGTCCGTTGCCTTACCGCTTGGCTATATCCCAGTATAAACGAATGCCGCCGGCACTATAAGCCAGCGCAGGCGGCATTCGTTCTTAATAAATATGGGGTGGGAGATGGGACTCGAACCCACGATCTTCGGGACCACAATCCGACGCGTTAACCAGCTACGCTACACCCACCATAAATGGCACGCCACACAGGATTCGAACCTGTGACCTACCGCTTAGAAGGCGGTTGCTCTATCCAGCTGAGCTAGTGGCGCATGGTCTGCATTTTCATATTTATCAAAATAAATAAGTTTTCACTTTCGTGAAAACTATGGAGCGGGTGATGGGAATCGAACCCACACAACCAGCTTGGAAGGCTGGGATTCTAGCCATTGAACTACACCCGCATATTCATTAACTGCTTTAAAAGCACGCATCTCATTGACGCTTGTATATTATAACACAATAAAAATGAAATGTCAAGACTTTTTTGAAAATTTTTCGATTTTCTTTTACAGCTTAAAATTGCCGCTATTTCGTAACAATAAACGTCCCGTAAAGCAGATACATATTTTATTATTCGCCTCACATCATATCCATCCCTGCTCTTTTAGCAAGGATGGACATGACGTTATCGGCATTTAAATTTCATCGCTAATCATGCTCTAAAGCCCCTTGGCATCCTTCAGCGTGATACCGTTTTCACCGAGTGCGATTTTATGGTCAAGACCTACGAACTTGCCGTTTTCCTGCCACAGAACCTCCTTTACAAATGCGTACTTTTCTTCGTCCCACGTTGAAAAATCATCAAGCACAAGTCCGCCCGTATCGCCCGAGTTGGCATTGTAGCACCAGAACGTGTGGTTAAGATGGTTCTCGCTTATCAGACGGCGCATACAGGTCATCCATTTAAGATTAGGCTCCTTCATAAATCCGCCCCATTCTCCTATAAGAAGCGGTGCGGTATTGTTCTTGTAGATGAAGAACCAGTTATCCTGCCAGCAGTCATGCATAAGGCTGTCAAAATCATAGTCGCCCTCAAACCACGGCTGCTGATAGACCGTAGGACCGTAGTCGTGCGGAGAATACACCAGCTTGTTCTGATATTTTCCGAGATTGACAGGAAAATCCTTTACGCCCCTGAGGTTACCGCCCCACCAGTTAAAATAGTAATCATCGTCATTTGTAGAGCTGAAATCCTTGTTGCTCTTAATATCTGTCGGATATATCTCGGTACCCTCTACCATTATAAGCACATTCGGATTCTTGGCAAGTATTCTTGATGCGGCAGTTTCGGCAACATATTTCCAGTTGTTAGCCGAATCGGAATCGTTCCATATCGCCGCTTTATCCGCTTCATAGGGCTTGCCGTGCGGCTCGTTCTTGAGATCGTACGCTATTATCGTATCATTATCCTTATAACGTTCCGCCATCCACTCAAGCGCCTTATAATAATCCTCTGCGCTTACCTTGTCGGTATACCAGAGATTCACCGTATGCCCTGAGGCATTTGTTTCTGCGGAATGGATGTCCGGCATAACCTTAATACCGTTCTCCTCCGCCAGCTTCAGAAAATAATCGAATATCTGAAGGCTGTTCATACTGTTAAGCTCTGTGTTGTAGGCATTGTTGTAGTTTGCCTTGGGATATTCTCCCGCCGCCCACGAATTTATAAGCTCAGCCGACATCGGCACACGGATAAGGTTGAATCCGTGATCGGCAATAGCCTTTACGGACGACTTAAGCTCACTGTTCCATAAGCCGTCGAATGTATTCGTGCCGGTATTATATCCAAACCAGTTCACACCTGTAAGCCACACCTGCTTACCGTCTTTATCAAGGATTTTGTTTCCGTCCGTATGAAGCCAGTCGTCACCCTGTTCGCCGTCCTTGCTCCTTTCAAGCAGTGTGTCAACATCTGCTTCGGAAGTGCCATTACCGTTTGCGTTCTGATTATTCTGATTATTCTGATTTACATTTCCCGCTTTAACAACGCACTGCGTTTTGTTAAGCTCTGCCCTGTTTATTTTCAGTTCTTTGTCCGTATTCAGATTACAGCCGATAACCACAGTGGAGCCGGGCTGAATATCCCCGTTATATTCGGCATTTGTCACAGTTACCGTATTTCCGTTTTGGCTGTATGTGCCGTTCCAGCCCTCACAGCCTTTAAGACCGTCTATTTCAACGACCAGCTCCCAGCCTGAAATTCCGCTGTTTGTATTGTTGGTGATACCAAACTGAACTCCGTAATTCAGATTTCCGTCGTCGCCCCACGAATTATCTACGGAATATTGCAGGATGATGCCGTCTTCCGTTACAGCGCCCTGCGAGCTATCTGTCGAAGTATCGCTCTGCGTGCTTTGTGGTAATGATGAGTTTTCGCTGTTATCTGCGGATGTGCCGCTCTGTGATGATGACGATTCATCGACGGTTTTCCCTCCCGCAAGAATCACTGCGAGCGTTACCGAAAGTCCTATTATCACCGCCGCCATAGCCGCTATAATTATGATAAGCCATTTAGGCACTGCCGTCTTAATGCCGGCTTTTGCCGCTTCGGTCGTGCTTTCACTCTCAATCGATATTTCAGGGCTGTTCTGCTCCGGATTTTCTTCCGTTTGCGAAACATTTGTGTTCTTTTCTTCCATGATATATTCCCTTTCAGATATTTATTCCGTTACGAAAATCTCGTATTCTCCGCCTTCAATTATATCCGACAATCCGTAAACCACACTGCTCAGCACATATTCCCCGTCATTGATATATATTTCTATCAGATTGCTGTCGACATAGATTTCGAGCCTGTTCCCCTCTTTCACAACAGGTGTTTTTGTAATAAGCCTGTAATTTTTATCATTTATAAAAACCGCTGTACGATCAGTTATGATAATATCATCTTCACGGCGGATGATATAACCGCCGACATTTATGCTCTCCCCGTTGTTTATCGCTGTTTTCAGCATATATCCCGATTTATGCGAAGGCTTGCCGCTCTTTTTTGAAAAGGCTTTTCTTATGTTCGGGTGAGGTGAAAAATATATGTGATTATTTCTTATGTCAACCACACGAGGTATACACATCATACCTATGCGTTTATTCTCATTATTACCTACCGCTTCGGGCATTCTCGCCCACGCAATAACTACACGTCTGCCGTTTTCGTCCGTATTGCTCTGCGGTGCATACAGGTCTATGCCGTAATCAAACATACTGTATTCATCGCTCATAGTCATTTTACAGCTTTTTTCGTCAAAATCCGAAAAACAGCATATCGACGCTGAATCATACGTCATATTATCATCAAGTATTCCGATGGGTGAAAAGATTACTACGCCTTTACCGTTGACTTCAAAATAATCCGGGCATTCCCAGATACAGCCGAATCCTCTTTTTTCGCAATAATTCACATATTCCCAGTTTTCAAGATTTTCGCTTTTGAAAAACAGGAATCTTCCGTTGTTGTCATAGGTGCTTCCGACTATCATATACCACGCATCACTGCCACGCCATACCTTAGGATCTCTGGTGTCGGATTCCGAGCCTGAAGTGCTGTCACGCAAAGGTTGAATTATCGTAGTTTTCGCATTGAAATTATCAAAGGTATATCCGTCTTGCGAAACAATCTTCATCTGTGACGCTATAAAGCCGTAATTCAGTGCGCAGTTGATATTTTCGGGATCTTCCTCACGATAATTTATGCCGGTATAAAAAATGTGCATTTTCCCGTCATGCTCGACCGCACTACCCGAGAAGCATCCGCTCCTGTCATTTTTCTTGGTAGGATAAAGAGCTATCCCCTTATGCTCCCATGTAACAAGATCGTCACTTACAGCGTGTCCCCAGTGCATTCTGCCCCATACCGGCGCATAGGGAAAATGCTGATAGAACAAATGGTACTTACCTTTATAATATATAAATCCGTTGGGATCGTTTATCCAGTTTGACGGTGATTTCAGATGTATCTTGTCCACAAAAAGCTCCTTTTCTCATTTGCAAATCAATTTTCCTTACCGTATATCGTCCGATATAACAATTCGCAGAGCCTGCGACAGCTCTGCGAAAGCATTATTGCCTGCTTTATTTTTTAGTAGCGGCATCCTGATTGTCTTTTTTCAGATGCACATCAAGCTGATTATAGGGTATCTCAATACCGTTCTTATCAAACTGCTCCTTGACCGCTTCGTTAAGGTCAAAGTATACCGTCCAGTAGTCCTCAGCCTTTACCCACGGATAACAGGTTATTCTTACAGCGCTCTCGGCAAGCTCGGTTATCCTGATTTTTGGCTCAGGCTCTTTAAGTATAAGCTCGTGAGCATCTGTTATGCTTTTGAGGACTTCCATCGCCTTTCTGAAATCGGCATTGTAAGAAATCGTATATACCATATCCACACGCCTTATTCCAAGCGTTGTATAGTTGGTGACCTTCTTTGATGTTATCTGCCCGTTGGGATAGAAGATGGCTTTATTATCGTATGAATGAAGCTCGGTATACCACATATTGATTGCTTCAACCGTACCCTCGACGTCATCGACCTTGATGTAATCTCCTATTTTGAACGGCTTTGTGAGCATTATGCTGAATCCGCCCGCTATATTTGAAAGGCTGTCCTGAAGCGCAAGTCCGATGGCAACGCCTGCCGTACCTATCACAGCTATTATAGAAGTCATCGGAACGCCGAGAACGGCGAGAACAATAGTAGCAAGCAGCGCATAAAGCAGTATTCTGACCAATGAATAAATAAAGCGTGAAACAGTCTTGTCGATAACATCGTGTTTCATACCCCTGCTCATCATTTTCAGCACGAGCTTGGAAATAACTATTCCTACTATCAGTATTATCGCCGCCGCAATCAGCGTAGGCAGATATCCTACAAAAGCGTTTATCATTTGATTGAAAAACGTTTCCGCTTCTTTTATCTGCTCCTGCGCATTCTCAAGCGGATCGGTAGACGTACCGACCGCCTGTGAAAGCAATGAAATATTCAAGAAAACATCTCCGTTCCGATTTTAATCCGCAGTATCCTCTGCCCTCTCGGTTACCTGTATAGATACCTTGTATTCTCCTGTAACCCAGCTTCTGACCTTTGTTCCCCGCAACGTGAATTCCGCAGTCACATCTTTAAGCCCTGCGGTAAGCGTAGTTCCCATAAGGTCAACCGTCGCATAAATATCCTTTGACGCAAGCGCCGCTATTTCATCTGCCGGACCCGTAACATTGACGCTGAGTTCGTTTGTAAGAACATCGACATCAAAATTGTCCGGTGCATTTATAATACGGATATTATCCTTCTGGACAGTATAGCTGAGGAACGTGTAATTCTCCGCATCCTCAAAGGAAACCATAGCGGAGGTGTTTCCGCTGATATTCTTATATCCTTCGGGTAAAGCTATCGGAAGCGTCAGCTTCTGCAAATACTTGGTCGTAAGCTGACTGAGATCTATCGTTCCTATCTCGAACTTCTCCTGTGAATCAAGCGAATCGTCGGGTGAAGAAACAGTGAGCGATTCCGGATAGATGCTGTACTTAAGACTGCTTAAATCAAAGTTTGACGGAACATTCGTAAACTGTACCGTAAGAGGCAGCGTTTTCTGCTTATACAGCGTTATATTCACGGTGTAGCTCTCGTTGTCGTATTTTATATCGGGATTTTCGATTATATCTCCGTTACTGCCAAGCAGAACAATCTGACCTTTTGAAGAAACCGACTCTGAGGTTTCGCCAGCAAATACAGAACGTATCTCGACCGATTTCACTGCGTCTATTGCGGTGCTGTCGCCCGTAAGCGTTATAGTCGAAGGCTCAGCGGTAACGCTGTCTATCTTCATACCCGCCGTAGCGGTAATGCCTTCAGCTACAGCCTTCATACTGCCGTCGGAAATACTGAACGTTTTTGATACCGTCTTTTCGACCTTGAGTTTAACGCTCAGACCCTCATCGTCAACCGTACAGCTGTTTTCCTTTACCGGTGTTACGTTAACCTTTACCTTATATTCACCCGGCGCCGTGATAGCCGACAAATCCGCACTGGCTGTAAAATCGCTTGCAGTAAGGTTTCCTACCTCATATCTTTTGCCTGTTACCTGTACGGTTATCTTATCAATATAACTGTTCGTTACGGAAAGCGCATTTTCCGTCATATATTCCGTAGCCTTGACTTCAACCGGAATATCGCTGACGTGAGTTGTGACATCAGGGAATATCTGCATCGAGATTGCAAACCATACAATGATTGCAATAATCAGCGCAAATATAATATTCTTAAGATTCTTTACAAAATTCTGTAAAAAACTCTTTATCCATTCCTTCATTATTTATCCGCCCCCTGTTCTTTTTTCGCATCGGGTGCGTTTTTCTTATGCTTTTTTAAAGCCTTACCCTTCATCTTCTTTGCTTCGGGCTTTTCGGGAATCAGCTTTGCCGTAAGCAGCTTTCGCAGTGTATCCTTATTGTAAAAGCGTGTAAGACTTCCGTTTTCGGCTATAGATATAGTACCGGTTTCTTCCGAAACAACAACTATCACCGCATCCGAAACCTCGCTCATACCGATAGCCGCTCTGTGACGTGAACCGAGAGCCTTTGAAATCAGTTCTTCCTTCTGAGGCTTAGGCAGAAAACATCCCGCGGCATATACCTTGCTGTCACGGATTATCACCGCACCATCGTGCAGCGGCGTGTTCGGGAAAAATATATTACCGAAAAGCTCAGGGCTTGGCGTTGCGTTGATTATCGTACCGGTGTCTATCTGCTCACCGAGCTTTGTTTCACGCTCGAATACGATAAGTGCGCCCGTAGCGGTCTGCGAAAGCTGTTCGCAAGCCGTACAGACAGCCTCTATACAGTTATGTATGTCGGCGGTCGCCGCATCCGTCTTACTTTCAAAATTAAGAGCCAGCTTTTTTACCTTTGTGGTTCGTCCCATTTTTTCAAGGACACGGCGAAGCTCAGGCTGGAATACAATAAGTATAGCGATAATTCCGACATTGAGGAAGGTTTCTATTATAACCTTCATCGCCTTCAGCTGAAACTGGTTTACGACAAAGAAAAGTATAGCCAGCAGAATTATACCTTTGATAAGCTGCTCCGCCCGTGTTTCCTTGATGATTTTAATGCCTTTATATATGAGATAGGCAAGAAGGAGAATATCAAGATAATCAACAATTCCCATTGTTGCAAAAACACTCTGTATATTCTCCCAGATATCCTTTAAATACTGGATCAATTTTTCTGCTCCGTTCCTAAAACTGCTGTTGCAGCGAATTTCATAGTAAGTTTATATATAATATTGTATCATTAAACGGCGATTATTTCAAGGAGGAGCGGGAAATTTTTTCTTACTTTTCACAAAGATTATCGAAACAACAGATATCCGCTCGCAGCGGCACAGCCATCTTCACCGCACAGATAGCGGAAATACGCCTGTCACATCTTATACAGAGCAAATTTTTCGTTGCCGGAGGAAAACATTCTTTCAAAGACAGTTATATCCGGTTAGCTTAAGCTGACTTAAAAAAATTGTACAGGAAACTAAAAAATTCTGAAAATTTTCACTTTTAGAGGTTTACATTCCGGAACGATTATGATATAATACTAAGTTGAAAGCATACGTCTTGGTATGACCGTATGCAAAAACAAAGGAGGACGATTCCCATGGGAAGACAAAAACTTACTATGGACGGTAACAACGCCGCAGGTCACGTGTCTTATGCGTTTACTGACGTTGCAGCGATTTACCCCATTACACCATCTTCAGTAATGGCTGAAGTAACAGATTCCTGGTCAACAGCCGGAAGAAAGAACATTTTCGGACAGGAAGTAAAGGTAGTAGAAATGCAGTCAGAAGCCGGCGCAGCAGGCGCAGTTCACGGCTCTCTCGCAGCAGGTGCATGTACTACAACTTACACAGCATCACAGGGCTTACTGCTCATGATCCCCAATATGTATAAAATTGCAGGTGAATTACTGCCCAGCGTTATTCATGTTTCCGCTCGTGCTCTTGCAACACACGCACTTTCTATTTTCGGTGATCACAGCGATATCTACGCTTGCCGTCAGACAGGCTATGCTATGCTCTGCTCCACTAACCCTCAGGAAGTTATGGATCTCGGTGCTGTAGCTCACCTTTCAACATACGAGGCAAGAGTTCCTTTCCTTCACTTCTTCGACGGTTTCAGAACATCACACGAAATCCAGAAGATTGAAGTATGGGACTATGAAACACTCGACAAGATGCTCGACCACGAAGCTGTAGACGCTTTCAGAAACAGAGCTCTCAATCCCGAGAAGCCCGTTCTGCACGGCACAGCTCAGAACCCCGACATCTTCTTCCAGGCAAGAGAAGCAAGCAACAAGTACTATGAAGCTACACCCGCTATCGTACAGAAGTACATGGACAAGGTAAATGCTGAAATCGGTACAGATTACAAGCTGTTCAACTACTACGGTGCTCCCGATGCTGAGCAGGTAATCATTGCTATGGGCTCTGTTTGCGATACTATCGAAGAAACAATCGACTATATGTTAGCTCAGGGCAAGAAGGTTGGTCTTGTTAAGGTTAGACTTTACAGACCCTTCAGCGTTGACGCTTTCGTATCTGCTATTCCCGAAACTGTTAAGAAGATTACAGTTCTCGACAGAACAAAGGAACCCGGCGCACTCGGCGAACCCTTATACCTCGACGTTGTTGCAGCTCTCAAGCAGGCAGGCAAGTTCCAGGATGTACCCGTATTCACAGGTCGTTACGGTCTTGGTTCTAAGGATACTAACCCTGCTCAGATCATTGCAGTATACAACAACACAGAAAAGCCCAGGTTCACAATCGGTATTGAGGATGACGTTACAGGCCTTTCACTGCCCATCGGTGAGAACCCCAACACAACTCCCGAAGGCACAACCTGCTGTAAGTTCTGGGGTCTTGGTTCTGATGGTACTGTAGGTGCTAACAAGAACTCTATCAAGATCATCGGTGACCATACAGATAAGTATGTTCAGGCATATTTCCAGTATGACTCAAAGAAGACCGGCGGTGTTACAATTTCTCACCTTCGCTTCGGCGACAAGCCCATTAAGAGCTCATACTATATAAACAAGGCCGACTTCGTTGCCTGCCATAACCCCTCTTACATAGAGAAGGGCTTCAGAATGGTAGAGGACGTAAAGCCGGGCGGCGTATTCCTTATCAACTGCCAGTGGGATGAAAAGGAGCTTTCTGAAAAGCTCAATGCAGAGACTAAGAGATACATCGCAAAGAACAACATTCAGCTCTACACCGTTAACGCTATCGACATAGCTGCTAAAATAGGTCTCGGTAAGCGTACCAACACCGTTTTGCAGTCTGCATTCTTCTCGCTTGCTAAGGTTCTTCCCGCTGAGGAAGCAATCGGCTACATGAAAGAAAAAGCTCAGAAGTTTATGAAGAAGGGCATTGAGATAGTTAAGATGAACGAGGCGGCTATCGACGCAGGTGCTTCCGCTTACGTTAAGATTGATGTTCCGGCTTCTTGGGCTGACGCAGAGGATGCCCCCAAAGCTGTTACCGAGCACGGTCCGGCGAAGCTTGTCAAGATGGTTGACAGCGTCATGAAGCCCGTAGGCAATATGGACGGCGACCGTCTCCCCGTATCCGCATTCTCCGAGCACGTTGACGGCACCTTCGAGCAGGGCGCTTCGGCTTACGAAAAACGCGGCGTTGCCGTTATGGTTCCCGTATGGCACGCAGAAAACTGCATCCAGTGCAACCAGTGCGCATTTGTATGTCCGCATGCGACCATCCGTCCGTTCGCAATGAACGCGGAGG
>ERZ780141.1463-NODE-1463-length-13842-cov-3.196054_pt1 | contig 13842 bp, 10 predicted proteins | sample MGYA00433080_ERZ780141 | MGnify/ENA primary metagenome ERZ780141 (study PRJEB29588, sample SAMEA2154047) | human gut metagenome | biome: human gut; feature: human-associated habitat; material: faeces | place: Denmark | collected 2008/2010 ... | reverse complement strand
GCAAGGATAGCCACAGGAATCAACCGGTAGTGGTCGGACGTGCGGAGCAGCAGACGCGACACGTGGGGCACCACAAGTCCGATAAATCCTATAGGACCGCAGAATGCCGTGACAACAGCTGTAAGCAGTCCGGTGACCACAAGCAGCACATTGCGCGTGGAGCGAAGGTTGACGCCAAGGTTTTCAGCATAACGCCTGCCCAGCAGCAAGGCGTTGAGCGGCTTTATCAGCAGCAACGAGGCGGCAAGCCCCACAACCACAACAGCGGCAAAAATCGGCAATTGGCGGAGCGTGACTCCGGAGAAATTGCCAAGCCCCCATATCACAAACGAATGCACTCTCTCTTCTGTGGCAAAGAAATTAAGCAACGAGATTGCCGACGAGGCGATATAACCTATCAAAATACCAACAATCAGCAACATCGTGCTGCTCTTCACAACGTTCGACATCACGAGCAGCAAAGCCATCACAACCATCGCTCCCACAAATGCGCCGGTAAGCGTGGCTACATATCCGCCAGCGGCGACACCAAGTACAGTGGCAAACGAGCTGCCGAACGCAAGCATAGCGCATCCGGCACCCAGACTTGCCCCAGTGGATATGCCAAGAATCGAGGGATCGGCGAGCGTGTTGCCAAACAGGGTCTGCAACAGCAGTCCCGACACGGCGAGCGCACCTCCGGCAAGCGCAGCCGTGACGACAAGCGGCAGCCGACTTTCGAATATTATAAAATTCCACGGCTCATAGTCTGACGGACGACCGGTCAGAATGCGCCACACCTCAACAGCCGGCACATCGACTGTGCCCACAAGCAGAAGCGACAAAGCGAGAGCGACTATCGCAAAAACGAGCAAAGCCGTCACTATACGGAAACGTGCCATCTATCAATCCCCCATCGGTTTATAATATTGCAACGAGTAGTCAGGCAACAAGTCGGGATGAAACAGTTTCACGTATTCGCGAAGCAGACGCTCGGGATGGAACGGTGTTTCCTCAAAAATCCCGCTTGTGGCGGAATCGACATAATAAACTCCATGATTGGAAAACGCGCTGAAACGGTCGTTGTGCGGATAAAGCGCAAGCATTGACTTGCGGTCAAGCGTCTGTCCGTAGACGGTGACAAGCCAGAAGTCGGCTTTCTGAGCCTTGTCAAGCACCTGCGGAAAGTCGAGCGACAACGATCCAGTCGACTGGTCGGCAGCCCATGGATATGCTGCGCCGGCATCGGCATAAAGCGAAGCCTTGTAGCTTTTGCCTCCTGGCACATACCATACTCCGTTGATGGCATATTCTGAAATCACCATGGGATGCTTGTCGGCTTTCTGAGCAACAGCCTTCACCGCGGCATAATCCTTAGCCACCTGCGCATAGACCTTCGCTGCCTGGCCGCTCTTGCCGAAGAGCAGTCCGATAAACTCAATCCAGCGTGCGCGGTTAAGGGGCGTGGACTCCATATAGTCTGCCATCTCAACAATAGGTATTCCCATATTGCCTATCGCTCCATAACCGCTGTTCTGCATCGGCGACAGGAATATGGCCTCCGGCGCGGCACTGACGATACGTTCAGTGGATGGCGACATCGACGAGCCGCAGTCGGATATCTTTCCGGATTTCAAACCGGCAACCACTTCGGGTGTCTTGAAATACTGTGCATCGAGCACTCCGACGATGGCATTTCCGCAGCCCAGCTCCACAATCGGACGGGCATACACATCACTGTAGACCACCGCCGAGCGCAACGGCACTTTTATCACCGTCGCATCGGGAAGCCCGTCGGGAAGCGGCTTGTCGCGTGGCACAAGCGCATAGCGGTGAAGTGTCTGTCCAGCCTTCCACGGATCGCGCACGGTCACCAGCGTATATCCGTCTTTCTCCTCTATGCCGAGCAGCTCCGACTCGATTTTTTTCTCTCTACCGCATCCTGCCAGCAACAGCACTGCCAGCAACAGCATAAATATCCTTGTTCTCATCGATTATATTTTTTCACTGATTAAAAAATAAGCAATACAAAGGTAGTCCAATGACGACTACAAACAAAATATGCCTTTTGAAAATTTCACAATAAAAAAACATCCCAGAAACTTCACAGCCTCCAAGATGCCAAAATTCACACATGAAACAAATCTTATTTTCTTGCACTTGTAATGCCATTGTCAAGGACGGCCTCCGCCAAATGCAGTGCCTACTATACCGACACTGCCATACAATATAACGTATCGCCATCCATCGTAAAAAAAACATTTACGTATGTCGAAATGTTCACTTTCCAAACAGAGATTACGCAACTCCTGCATTCCGCCATCAACACGAGTCATCACAAGCGAAGTTTCCGCCTGCGACGACACCGACATTGCCAGCAACAATGCTGGAACAACAAACATCCTTTTCATAATCAAAACTTAAAAATCTAAACCTAAAACCATTGTATCACCACAAAAGTAATACGCACACCTTGCAAAAACAATACTTTTGATATTTTAACTGCGTTTTTACCGACAAATTGACAGTTTTACACGAAAAACCCCGAAAAACTTCGCAGCCTCCCGGGGATCATCACACATAAAACAAATCAATATGAAATAAAATTCTTTTAATCTATTCGCTTATCAAACCATGCCAATTGCCGACAAAACATCTGGAATTTGCCAGAGAAGCTTTGCCTGGACATTGCATCTATTTTTCAAACCTCCTTTTTCAAAATCTATATATCCTACCTCTTTTCGACGGCAAATTTATCACTTTGTAAACACAATTCCAAATAAATCCAACAAAATGTCACATTTTATCGACAAAAGATTGTCTTTTTCCATTTTTAAAGATTTGGATTCGTTTTTTTTTAGATTTCAAAATCAGAGAAATCCGGAGTGCCGGCAAGCAAAGAGACGCAAAAAGCCAGACGCGTATACACACAAAAAGAACCGTCATCGCAAGAATACGACAACGGAACTATTCGTTCTGCGTAACCCTATTAAAGTATTACTTATTGATAGAGTGAGAAACCGACAGACGTGCACGACCTTTAGCACGACGGCGAGCAAGCACCTTGCGTCCGTCGGCAGTCGACATTCTTAAACGGAAACCGTGTTTGTTCACTCTCTTTCTGTTCGAAGGTTGGAATGTTCTTTTCATTTTTGTATCTTATTTCGTTATTATTCAGTATTTCGGACTGCAAAAGTAACCATTAATTTCCTAAAAACAAAGCAATCAGTCCAAATATTTCAGAAATATTTTCACATTCTTCTGATTTTCAAACCAATACATTAGCGCAAACGGTCGCAATCGTGGATGATTTTATAGTCTTTTTGGATACGGCTCTTCGCCATCAGCGTGCAGGCAAGTGCAAGCACAGGCAGCGGAGCTGTCATCGTGAATCTCGGCTCAACAACCGCCATAAAATATCCGCCAGCCACAACGGCAATTTCCGCCAACATGAGCAGAACGCCTACAGAACACAGCATTTGCTGCATTTTCAGGTTTTTAAACTTAGTGATTGTGACAAGCAAAAACACTGCAATTGCGGCGGCAAGCACACGTGCCACCAAGACAGCGCCGCCCAATTCAACCACCGGCTGCGCAACACGCAACGGCTCGACCGCCGGGAATGCCGCCGCCAAAGCCATCGCTATCACTGAAATAAGCAGATAAACCGTCTGCCAACGTTGTAGTACCATATTCTATTTTTTCTGCAAATTTACTATTTCCTCCAAATCCTGACAACACCTCGCCAACTTTTGCAATGACTTATGGCAAGATTTTTGCTCTTTATTTGTATATTCGCAAATAAATTCAATATACGACAATGACCGACTTCCACAAAAAAAGCATTCAATCGCTGCTTTCAGAGAAACGCCTTGCTGAGGCGTTCGCCGAACTGCGACAGACGGCACAGACGCTGCAGAACTGGCAATTGAACAACCGGCTCGACGAGCTGGAGGAGTCATACAAATATATGATCCGCTATGTTGCTGACGGATGCAACGACCCTCAACGCGAGGAAATCCACAACGGCATCACCGCAAAACTGATGGAGCTTGCCGACATTACCGAACAAGAGCTGACAGTGCAGAACTCGCCTAAACTATACTACGAGACGCTGCGCATGGAGCGCAAGTACCCCAGAAGTCTGGAGGCGCTGCTCGAAGCATACCGCGAATGCGCCGACAAGACAGCATTGTTCTACGAGCTGCCGGCAGACAAACGCGACAGTGACCAGGAGAGGACACTGCTAATGGAGAAAGAAAAAGCCGCCAACGCTGTTTTCAAGCATATATGGGTCACTTTTCCCGTGACCGCCAACGAAGCCGGCACGCTCGACAAGCTGTTTGCCGACGCAGACGCCACGGCAGAAATAAAGGAATTGGCGATGGCGGCGACAATGCTCAGTCTGCTCGAGCACTACAGCGAGCACCTTCTGCTGTCGCTGCTCGACCTCTATGCCGCAAACGCTTTCAACGACGCATCGCTGTCAATGAAAGCGCTGTGCTGCGCGCTGATTGCCATGCACTGCCACCGCGAAACCATACAGCACTCAAGCGCCATCTCACTGCGTATTGCCAACATTGCCGACAGCGAGCGCGGACGCCGCGACATCATGACCGTGTTTCTGCAATTCATCCGCAGCCGCTCCACTGAGAGAATCAGTCAGAAGGTGCGCGACGAATTGGTGCCTAAACTGATGAAACTAAGTCCGGAGATGCGGCGCAAGATGCGCGACGGGTTTTCAGACGACATCGAAGAAATGGCAAAAAACCCCGACTGGCAGGAAATGCTCAACGAGTCGGGCATCACCGACAAGATGCAGGAGCTTAGCCGCATGCAGGCTGAAGGCAGCGACGTGTTTCTCAGTTCGTTCGCCAGGCTGAAGAGCTTTCCATTCTTCAACGACGTGGCGAATTGGTTTGTTCCGTTCACACCACGCCACTCGAGCATATTCCGCGTGTTTGCCGGCAACAGCGGCAGCATGTTGCTGTCGATGGTTGACCGCACAGGTGCATTCTGCGACAGCGACAAATTCTCATTCGCCCTGTCGGTAGCCACGATGCCCGACCAGCATCGCTCGATGATGATGGCACAATTCGACGAGCAGCAGGAGCAGGTCATCAACGAAATGGCAGGCAGCCTCCCCAACCCCGACAAGCAGCGGGAGAACATCGCCAACAAATATGTGCAAAGCCTATACCGCTTCTTCAACCTGTTTCGCAGCCGCAACGATTTCTACAACCCGTTCTCGACAAGGCTCAACCTTATTGACGTGCCGTTTGTCAGCGACGCCCTTTCCGACACAAAAAGCCTGCGGCTGATTGCCGAGTTTTATTTCAGCATGCAATGCTACACCGACGCGCTGTCGACATTCGGCAAAGTGTTGAAACAAGACTCGCCTACAGCCTCCGACTATCAGAAGACTGGCTACTGCCACGAGCAACTGAAACAATACGTGCTTGCCACCGCCGACTATGAGAAAGTCGAGCTGCTCAAGCCCAACGATGTGTGGACCCTCAAGCATCTGGCTCTTTGCTACAGGGCCGTAAACGACACGGAGAAAGCCATCGCCAACTACAAACGCGCGGAAACGCTGCAGCCCGACAATGTGGCGCTTGCCAACAATATTGCCAACTGCCTGCTTGAAGGCGGACGGATTGAGGAGGCGTTGAAATACTTCTTCAAAGTGGACTATCTGGCATCAAAAGGCGAACGGACAATGCGCCCCATCGCCTGGTGTTCGTTCCTGATTGGAAACTACAGCCAAAGTGTGGACTACTACAACCGCATCATCGCCAAGCAGCCCGGTGCAAACGACTACATCAACCGCGGACATGCCCTGCTGTGCAGCGGACAGGTGAAAGACGCCGTGGCAAGCTATATGGACGCCGTTGACAAATCAGGCGGCAGTGAGGTGCTGAAAACACTTGACGACGACCGCCACTACCTGCTCGACGCCGGTGTGGACAAACTCACCATCGCGCTGATATTCGACAAAATCCGATACAAAGGTTTGGGCACTTCGGAAAATATGTAGTAAATTTGCAAAAACATCAGTTATTATAAAAATATGAATTTCAAATCATTAATCATTCCATTATTATTTACAGCACCAATAATGACAAACGCTGAAAATATATTCTTTGAGGAATTCAAAACGACACACAACGTTGTGCCGTTCGACAGAATCGAGAAGAGTTTCTATGAGGAAGCAGTCGATTCAGGTATCAAACAAGCAGACCGCGAAATCGAGGTTATCGTCAACCAGCGCTCGCGCCCTACGTTTGAAAACACTATCGAGGCGCTTGAGAATGCCGGAGAGATGCTCAACCGCACGCTGCTCACATTCTATCCAATCCTGTCGGCCGACGGCGACGAGGAAATGAACCAGATTTCGCTGCGCATCGCCCCGAAACTGGCTGAACACAGCGCAAACATCTCTCTCAACGAGAAGTTGTGGCAACGCGTAAAGGAGGTCTACGAAAACCGCGACAAACTCGACCTCAACACTGAGCAGAAAACGCTGCTCAAAAACACCTACGACTCGTTTGCCCGCAGCGGTGCAAACCTTGAGGGCGCCGACCGCGACGCTTATCGCAAGCTTCAGGCGGAATTGTCGGAACTGACGCTCAAATTCGAGCAAAACACGGTGAAATGCACTGCCGCGTATGAATTGTGGCTCACAAAAGACGACCTTGCAGGGCTGCCGGAAAGCGCCGTGGAGGCTGCCGCTCTTGCTGCCAAGGAAAAAGGCAAAGAGGGTCAGTATCTTATCACGCTGCAACAGCCCACATACATGGCGTTCATGAAATACTCCTCACGCCGCGACCTGCGCGAGAAGCTGTACAAGGCATACAACACGCAATGCGTCGGCGGAGAATTTGACAACACAAAAATCCTGAGCCGCATCGCCGAAGTGCGCTACGAGATCGCCAAACTGCTTGGCTACAACACGTATGCCGACTACAGCCTTGAGGACACCATGGCGCAAACTCCTGCCAACGTCTACAAATTGCTCAATCAACTGCGCGACGCCTACAAGCCGGCATGGAAAAAGGAGCTGAAAGAGCTGACCGACTATGCTCAGAAACTCGAAGGCAAGAAAATCCAGCTCCAGAACTGGGACTACTCATACTATGCCAACAAGCTGAAAAACGAGAAGTACTCTTACAATGACGAGGAACTCCGTCCTTACTTTGAGCTCAACAACGTAATCAAAGGTGTGTTCGGTCTTGCAACGCGTCTCTACGGCTTGCACTTCACCGAAAACCAGAACTATTCGGTATACCATCCGGAAGTGAAGTCGTTTGACGTGACCGACGCCGACGGCAACTTCGTCGGTGTGCTCTACACCGACTTCTTCCCACGCGACACCAAGCGTTCAGGCGCATGGATGACTGAATTCCGCCCGGAGCGCATCGTCGACGGCGTCAGCCAGCGTCCGCACGTAACTCTGACAATGAATTTTACAAAGCCTACAGAAACAAAGCCTTCCCTGCTTACGTTCTATGAGGTGGAAACGTTCATCCATGAGTTTGGACACGGCCTGCACAGCCTGCTCGCTCAAACTAAATATCAATCAATGTCGGGAACCAACGTGTACCGCGACTTTGTGGAAGTGCCGTCGCAATTCAACGAGAACTTCTTGACACAAAAAGAATTCCTCGACAGTTTCGCACGCCACTACCAGACAGGCGAGGCTATTCCTCAGGAGCTTGTCGACAAGGTAATCAAGTCATCACAATTCGGCGCGGCGTATGCCTGCCTGCGCCAGCTCAGCTTCGGCTACCTCGACATGGCATACCACACAACGACAGCGCCTGTGACCGATCCTATCGCGTTCGAACGCGAGGCGATGAAGCAAGTGCAGATGTTCCCGACCGTTGACGGATGCATCATGGCACCGCAGTTCAACCACATCTTCTCTGGCGGTTATGCCGCAGGCTACTACAGCTACAAGTGGGCAGAGGTCATCGAAGCCGACGCTTTCCAATATTTCAAGGACAACGGAATCTTCAATCCTGAAATTGCCAAGTCATGGAAGGACAACGTGCTTAGCCGCGGCGGCACAGAAGCCCCTATGGTGCTCTACAAGCGTTTCCGCGGTCAGGAGCCTACAATCGACGCTCTGCTGATTCGCGACGGCATCAAGAAAGAAACTAAAAAGAAGAAATAATCAATATTTCTTCGCAATCCCACCAAAATGAAAAGGCGCCACAACGGCGCCTTTTCTATTTTTCATATTTTAAATTACAATTTCTTCACCACCTTTGCCGGATTTCCGACAGCGACACTGTTGTCAGGAATGTCGTGGACCACGACGCTGCCGGCACCTATGGTGCATCCCGACCCTATGCTCACTCCAGGCAGAATAGTTGCGCCACCGCCAATCCAGCAGTTGTCGCCGATGTTGACCGGCCGCGCCCACTCGTCGCGGGAGTTCCGTTTTCCAGGGTCGACATCATGGCAAGCCGTGTATATCCCGACATTCGGTCCGATAAAGCAATCGTCGCCGATGGTCACATAAGCCTCGTCAAGCACCGTCAGCCCGAAATTTGCGAAGAAGCGCTTGCCCACACGGATGTGCTTGCCATAGTCGCAATAGAAAGGCTGGTTGATAAATGTGTCGTCGTCCATCTTTCCCAATATTTCTCTGAGCTTCAGATTCCGTTCCTTAATCAACGTTGGTCGTATCTGATTATATTCCCAGCAGAGATCCTTCACGCGGTTCAGCATCTCCAACAGCTCCTTGTCGACGGCTGAATACACCTCGCCGTCAAGCATTTTCTGATATTCGGTTTTCATTCTCACGACAAATGCTCCACGCGCGACGTGTCCTTGCTGAACGTATAGCCGTTTGCCTGATGAGTGGCAAGCACAAGCACTTCGGCAATCTGCACATGCTCCGGCGCGTTGGCGGCATACAGCACCACGTCGGCTATGTCGTCGCCGTTGAGCGGATGGATGCCGGCATAGACGCTGTCGGCTTTCGACTTGTCGCCACGGAAACGCGTGACGCTGAAATTGGTTTCCACAAGTCCGGGCTTCACGTTGGTGACGCGCACACAGGTGTCTACAAGGTCGATGCGCAAGCCGTCGGAAAGAGCCTTCACTGCCGCCTTCGTGGCGCAATACACATTGCCTCCGGCATAAGCCTGGTCGCCTGCAACGCTGCCTATATTGATTACGTGCCCGTGGTTGCGCTCCACCATGTGTGGCACAACGAGGCGCGTCATCGTAAGCAATCCCTTGATATTGGTGTCGATCATTGTTGACCATTCATCGATGTCGCCCTCAAATTCTTTGTCAAGGCCGAGAGCAAGCCCGGCGTTGTTGACCAGCACGTCAATGTCGCGCCAACGTCCAGTAAGGCTGTCGAGAGCCTCCTGCGCCGCCTTGCGGTCGCGCACGTCGAAAGCAAGCGTAGTCACCTCCACTCCTTCCAATTCAGCCTTCATAGCCTCCAACTTTTCCTTATTGCGCCCGGTCAGCACCAAATCGTAGCCGCTGCCGGCGAATTTACGGGCACAAGCCTCTCCGATTCCGCTCGTAGCCCCCGTTATCAATGCTATTCTGTTCATTGTTGTCTAAGTTGTTTTTTCAAGGCAAAATTAGCAATAATCAGTAAAAAATGGCACCAACCCGCATTTTTTAATTCTTTTGTTGCCCACCAGAGCCATTGCCGCCACCCTTCATCACGTCGTCGTTGCTGATTGAGCGTTCCGTGCGTTTCACGTTTACATTCATACTGCCAAGCCTCCATGACAGGCTGACTCCGAAGCGGCATGCATAATCCTTGTAATGCGACAACTGCCGATAAGTGTCGGTGACAGTTGTGCTTGAATATTTTTTCCATGCCGAAAAGAAATCGCTCGCAAAGAGAGATACCTCCATACGGTCTTCTTTAAGGAATGAGCGGTTGAGCGAAAGTCCGTAGAAATTATATGACCCCGACCGGCCTTGCAGCGAAATGTAGGGTGCGCCGTATCCACCGTAAGCCGTAAAATCCAGCTTCCACGGCAAACGTTGCCGCAGTTGTGCATAAAGATTGCCACCGAAACCACAGTTGCTTGAACCGAGTTCTTTGCTCCGCAAATCAACATAGCTGCCACTTGCCGACAACATGAAGCTTGTTTTATCAGTGATGTTCCAACTCATCCACACCGACAACGACGTGCGTTGCGTGCGCACATAGTTCCCATAAGTTGAGTTGCGCACGCCATCTTCGTCGACAAACGAATAGCCCGTCACGCCATTGTTGACAAAACTATAGCGCGCGTCGGCATTGAGGTTTACCTTCGAAGTGAAAATATTGTAACTCAAACTGATGCTATGGCTCTTCTCCGTCGACAAGTCCGGATTGCCGTAGCTTACATCGTTGGGCGTCGCCGAAATGCGGAACGGATTAAGGAACCAGATGCCCGGACGGTTCAAGCGCATATTGTAGCCGACGCGGATATTTGACATCTCCGAAAGCCCATAGCTTATGGCCGCCGACGGCACCACATCGTCAAAATTCTTGCTGAAGTTGCGGTCGGGATGACGTTCATATTCCACGTTCATAAACGTATGCTCATAGCGCACACCCGTCTTGAACCCGAATTTCTGTATTTTCAGATTATAATCCGCATATGCCGCCACAATGTTCTGACGCTGGCTGTAGTCAACCGAACTGTCTTCGTCGCCCGGCAAAGAGCCGTCAACCTGCTCCAGCAGCAGCGTCTGGCTGTCGCTGGCATTTTTGCGCGCAATGAACTTCATTCCCGCATCCACATAATGGTGTTCATTGATGGGATTCACATAGTCTACCTGCACGGTGTGCTCCGCAATGTGCGATTTGTTGTCCTGTCCCTGAGCGTATGTGAGAAACGGCACCGATACCACATCGGAATACGTTGTTTCTGTCTGTGTCCGCTTCGGTGATTTGTCAAACTTATACGACACTGTCAGCAACTCGTCTTTCTTCTTGAACGAATGCTGATAGTCGACGCCTACCGAATGGCTGCCATATTTCGACAAGCTTTTGTCCAACGTATTGTAGGAATAGACCGGCACCTGTGCCGCATCAAGCATTACGAACGACGACGTGCCGTGGCTATTGTCGCGCCATGTGTAGAAATCATAACTGAACGTCACAAGATTGAGCGAGTCTGCCTCGTAACTGCCCGACAGCGATCCATAGTGCATCTGCGAGCGGCTGCCGTCAGCGCGGCTGACACTGCGTAATGTCTGTTTCACTCTTCCGTCGGAGTCATAGTCATCACGCTCATAGTCAGACGAAGAACTATTGTTGCGGCTTTCATAACTATACGAATAGTTGCCGCTCATCGTGAATTTCCCAACTTGGACCGAACCGTAGACATAGGCCGACGGACCTTTGTTGCTGCCGGTCAGTCCGGCCGAAAGGTTATACCCCTGCATCCTTGAGCCCTGCGTGACGATGTTTATGATTCCGCCCACTCCCTCCGCGTCATATTTGGCACCGGGGTCGGTTATCACCTCTATCGACTTCACCGAACTTGCCGGCAGGCTGCGGAGCACCTCCTTCGGGTTGTTGCTCATCATCGTGTTTGGTTTGCCGTTGACATAGACCTTGAAATTCGACGAACCTTTCACCGTTATGTTGTCCTGACCGTCGACCGTCACCATAGGCACCTTGCGAAGCATCTGGATAGCCGTTTTCGACAACGCCTCGGGGTCGTCTTCAACGCGATATGTGACTTTATCGATATCCGCCTTCACCAAAGGCTTCTGCGCCACCACGCTGACCTCTTCAAGCTCAACGCCGGAAACAAGCGCCACGCGTCCGAGGTTGCACACACGCGCCGAGTCGCCCACCGCAAATTCAATGGAACGTTGACGCATACCTGTGCCGCTTACCGTCAGCGTATAAACTCCCGGCTCAGCCAGTTTCTCGTCAAACGCGCCGTCGGCTCCGCTTATGCCGAGCGTCGGTTCTGTTCCTCCGCGCTTGTCTACACGAAGCGTGGCATACGGCACCGGCTCATTTTCCAACGAGTCGACAACCACTCCTACAACACTGAAATTTTTGGAATTACCTATCCCGACAAATGCCGCCAGTAACAACACGGCAACAAGAATCCGCTTCATCAAAATCTTTTGTTTTATATCATTGTTAATTATTGCGCAAAGATAGTGCAAGGTGAGTGGAAAGAAAAGAGCTTGCTCAATTTTCTTTTCCGAACCGCAGCCTATCTTATCAAAAGATAGTGCAAGGTGAGAGAATAGCAAAACAAATTTATTTGATTTTGCGCTTCCGAACCGCAGCCTATCTTATCAAAAGATAGTGCAAGGTGAGTGGAAAGAAAAGAGCTTGCCCAATTTTCTTTCCCGAACCGCAGCCTATCTTTTGATCACTTGACCTCCTCCGAATAAATCCGAGCCAGATTATTGCCCATCACCGCAAAAGCGCCAAGCGAAGATTAAACAAGCATGTGCGAAATTACGAAATAACATAACTTGTAGACCATTCCACGAGAACGAGAATTGCCTGACAGCCATTCTTTCCAATAATCAAGTTCATTTTCCAGTCTCCGAATCTTCTGCCGACCGCCGCGCCGCGGCGGGGCGGTCTTTGATTGATGTCCGGGTGGGGATATTGCAGGCGGAGACTCCTTTATACGGAGATCTCTTGCGCCCATTGTGGCACAGTTGTTTGAACAATGCCCCTCCTACAGCCTTGTCCTCGACCACCCACTTATCGACAGTTGTGTGGCTGACGCTCACGCCCTTGCGTTTCATCGTTCCGGAGATCTGCTCAGGAGGGCATTGGTCAACAATCAGATGCTGCAGGCATTCGAACTTGACTTTTGGCGAGATGGTGGCATTCTTTACCATGCGCCCCGTTCCTGCGCCATCTCATTGCGCATATCCGCCTTTCTTGTTACAGTTGCGCTTGAGCTCTCGATAAACGGTTGACGGATACACTCCGATTTCATCCGTAATAAATTTTACAGGCTTACCACATTGCCGACACGAATAAATTACTTTAGTATTTGACATTTACGCCCGTATCAACTCCATTATTCTGCAAAGTGCGGTTTGCTCGCTGATATGATTTGCCAAAACTGATTCTGTAAACGATATTCAGCTCTACCATATTGGCGAAATCTTTTATATAGAATGTTTTAGAAATTGGGTGTACCTTTGACGGGGTCTCTGTTTCCTGTTGGAAACCTCTTTTCGTGAATGCGTTGACCATTCTTGCTCCAAACGAGAAATCTTTCCACCTGTATTTTGCTCCGAAATAATCGAAACGTATGTCGCGGCAGAATGTGCGTCCGTCAAGGCTGTAACGTGGGGCAACGGTATAGTTGGCATAGACTGTCCAATTCCCGAAGTAGGCGTTTGCGCTGATACTTGCCCATACCTTGTTCAGTGAGTTGTACTCCGCCTTGTCAGACACGTTGTATTTATCCCAACCGACAGATGCCGACAATGTGAGGTGGTTGAACAGATTTTGATAACTTAAATCCAACTGCGTACTGATATTGTCGGTGTAATTCCCATTTTCCGTCTTGTTGATAAACATTTGGTAATACCTGCTTGAAGGGTTATCATCGTAATACCACACAGAGTTTAATGAATTGTCTGTGCGGCTGTAGCTGCCCCATCCCGTTGCATAGAAATTTCCGGTATTATACCTTACGTATAAGCGGTGTCGCTGGTAGGTGCTTGGCTTTATGTATAAATTTCCCATTTGTAGCGATATGTCGTCAATGGTATGTACGTCATCATTCATCGCCGACAATGGTGGCATATCCGGACTGTACATATAGAGGTAATTAGGGATATTCAGTTAATGGCCTCAAACGCACTTAGGGAGAATGGCTAAGAATGACG
>ERZ780141.1458-NODE-1458-length-13866-cov-3.511259_pt1 | contig 13866 bp, 17 predicted proteins | sample MGYA00433080_ERZ780141 | MGnify/ENA primary metagenome ERZ780141 (study PRJEB29588, sample SAMEA2154047) | human gut metagenome | biome: human gut; feature: human-associated habitat; material: faeces | place: Denmark | collected 2008/2010 ... | reverse complement strand
CGATAACGGCCTTGACGACCTCGCCCTTCTTGACCGTGCCGTTCGGAGCAGCCTTACGGACGGAGCAAACAACGACGTCGCCGATGTTCGCGTACTTCCGGCGGGTGCCGCCCAGAACACGGATGCACTTGATTTCCTTGGCGCCAGTATTGTCGGCAACCTTCAGATAAGTTTCACTTTGAATCATATTGGTGCCTCCTTACTTAGCCTTTTCGATGATCTCTACAAGTCTCCATCTCTTGTCCTTGGACAGAGGACGGCACTCCATGACCTTGACGGTATCGCCGATGCCGGCTTCGTTCTTTTCGTCGTGGGCCTTCAGCTTGTAGGTTCTCTTGATGATCTTGTTATACAGCTTGTGCTGCACATTGGTTTCAATCGCAACCACGATTGTCTTGTCCATCTTATCGGAGACGACGGTACCAACCCTGGTCTTGCGGAAAGCTCTGGTATTTTCACTCATTTGCTTTTTCCTCCTCAGTTCTTGGTCTCGTTCTCACGAATAATAGTCTTGATGCGGGCAATATCTTTCTTGACGACTGCGATCTGCAGGGGGTTGTCAAGCTGATTGGTAGCATGCTGCATTCTGAGCATGAACAGGTTCTTCTTCAGCTCCACCAGCTTCGCATCCAGCTCAGCTGCGGACATTTTGCGGATTTCATTTGCCTTCATCATTATTCACCACCATTCTCGGATACAGGGGCTTCTTTGGCGATGATCTTCGTCTTGATGGGCAGCTTGTGCTGCGCCAGACGCAGAGCCTCGCGTGCTTCCTCTTCAGGAACGCCGCCGATTTCGAACATGACCTTCTGATTCTTGACAACTGCTACCCAATATTCGGGCGCGCCTTTACCGGAGCCCATACGGACGCCGAGCGCCTTCTTGGAAACAGGCTTGTCGGGGAAAATCTTGATCCAGACCTGACCGCCACGCTTGATGTAACGGGTCATTGCGATACGGGCTGCCTCGATCTGGTTAGCGGTGATCCAGGCGGGCTCGAGAGCTACGAGACCGAAATCGCCGTAAGAGACCTTGTTGCCTCTCATGGCCTTACCGGTCATTCTGCCTCTCTGTACCCTGCGGTGCTTAACTCTCTTGGGTAACAGCATTAGCGAGCTCCCCCTTCCTTGCGTGATGATCTTCTTCTGTTATTGCTGCTGCGGTTGTCATGAAGAACCTCACCCTTGTAGATCCAGACCTTGACACCGATGCGGCCGTAAGTGGTCTTGGCCTCAGCGAAGCCATAGTCGATGTCGGCTCTGATGGTCTGCAGCGGGATAGTACCCTCATGATACTGCTCTGTACGTGCTATTTCCGCACCGCCCAGACGGCCGGAAACCTGAGTCTTTATACCTCTTGCGCCAAGTCTCATAGTGCGTCCGATGGACTGCTTGAGAGCACGGCGGAAGGAAACTCTTCTTTCAAGCTGAGAAGCGATGTTCTCAGCGACGAGCTGAGCGTCAAGGTCGGGCTGCTTAACTTCAACAATGTTGAGCGAAACCTCTTTGCCGCCGAGCTTGCTCTCGCAGAGCTTCTTGAGCTTCTCTATCTCAGCGCCGCCCTTGCCTATAACCATGCCGGGCTTTGCGCAGAAAATGTTGATGTTGACTCTCTTGGAATTGCGCTCGATCTCGATCTTGGGCACGCCTGCCGGAGCAAGGAGCTCAAGGAGGAATTCACGCAGCTTGTGATCTTCAACGAGGGTATCGCCGAAATCCTTGGGATCTGCGTACCAGCGTGACTCCCAGTCTTTAATTACACCGATTCTAAGACCGGTGGGATTAATTTTCTGTCCCATTGTTTAACCTCCTCCTCGCTTATTCCGCTTCCTTGAGCACCAGGGTGATGTGCGACGTCTTCTTGTTGATTCTGAACGCTCTGCCCTGAGCTCTCGCTCTTATTCTCTTGAGGGTCGGTCCCTGACCTACAGTGCACTCGCTGATATAAAGATTGGAAGTGTCCATGTTCTTGTTCTCAGCGTTCGCTATAGCGGACTTCAAAAGTTTAAGAAGCGGTTCACACGCAGCCTTGGGCGTGTGTTTGAGAATTGCCAGCGCTTTGTCTGCCGGCTGATTGCGGATAAGGTCGAGAACTATCTGAACCTTGCGGGGAGCAATGCGCACATAGTTTGCCTTAGCCACTGCCTGAGGCATTGTATTATCCTGCATTGTTACACACTCCTTTCGACTGATTATTTACCGTTATTTGTTGTTTTGGAACCCGCATGACCCTTGAAAGTTCTGGTCGGTGCGAATTCACCGAGTTTATGTCCAACCATATCCTCTGTTACATACACGGGGACATGCTTGCGTCCGTCATGAACAGCGAAGGTGTGGCCGACAAATTCGGGAAAGATTGTGGAGCTGCGGCTCCAGGTCTTGAGAACCTGCTTGTTGCCGGACTTGTTCATCTCCACGACTCTCTCGAGCAGTTTAGGCTGCACGAAAGGTCCTTTTTTAACGCTTCTGCCCATTATTTCTGCTCCTTTCTCGACTTACTTGCCGTTGCGGCGCTTCACGATAAGCTTATCGGAGGCCTTCTTGGTGTTTCTCGTCTTATAGCCGAGTGCGGGCTTGCCCCACGGAGTGCAGGGACCGGGTCTACCGATCGGGCTCTTGCCCTCACCGCCGCCGTGCGGGTGGTCGTTCGGGTTCATGACGGAGCCGCGGACGGTGGGTCTCCAGCCGAGGTGACGGCTGCGGCCTGCCTTACCGATCTTGACATTCTCGTGGTCAACGTTGCCGACCTGGCCGACTGTTGCCATGCAGGAAGCGGGAACGTTTCTCAGCTCGCCCGAGGGCAGACGAAGAAGGGCGTATGCGCCTTCCTTAGCCATGAGCTGTGCGGAGTTGCCCGCCGCTCTTGCCAGCTGACCGCCTCTGCCGGGATAAAGCTCAACGTTGTGAACGAAAGTACCGGTGGGGATGTTGGTCAGGGGAAGTGCGTTGCCGACCTTGATATCGGCATCGGGGCCTGCGACAACCGTGTCGCCCACTGCGAGGCCTGCGGGAGCGAGGATGTATCTCTTCTCGCCGTCGGCATACTCAAGCAGAGCTATATGAGCTGAACGGTTGGGATCGTACTCAAGTGTTTTAACAGTTGCAGAAACATCGAACTTATCGCGCTTGAAGTCGATTATACGATACTTTCTGCGGTTTCCGCCGCCGCGATGGCGAACGGTGATTCTGCCGTAGCTGTTGCGTCCGGAGTTCTTGGAGAGAGGAGCAAGAAGGCTTCTCTCGGGAGCAACCTTTGACAGCCCGGAGTAATCTGTGACCGACATGTTACGGCGACCGTTTGTTGTCGGCTTGTAAACTCTGATCGACATTTGGTTTCACTCTCCTCATAGCGGCTTTGCGGAGGTGTCGACCCTCCATACTTTACCGCCGGATTATTGGTTGATTATTACATCATGCCGTCGAAGAACTCGATGGTCTTGGAGTTCTCCGTAAGGGTCACTATAGCCTTTTTCCACGAGGAAGTGAATCCCTCGAAACGGCCGTAGCGGCGCTTCTTGCCGCGGCAGTTAACGGTGTTGACGCTCTTGACTTCGACCTTGAAGAGCTCTTCAACTGCCTTGGCGATCTCTATCTTGTTTGCGTCCTTGGCAACGGAGAAGGTGTACTTCTTGTCCGCTGTACCGAGCATGCTCTCCTCGGTGATGATAGGACGAAGGATGATGTCCTGTGCTATCTTGCTCATGCGTATACCTCCTCAATCTTCGATACGGCATCCTTGAGCACTACGAGAGAATCGCAGTTGAGGATATCGTAAACATTGAGTGTGCTGACAAGAGTGGTCTTGACGCCCTTGATGTTGCGAGCGCTTCTGTAGACGGTCTCGTTCTTCTCGGGAAGGACGATGAGAACCTTCTTACCGGTCTCAAGAGCCTTGAGAACGCTGACAACTTCCTTGGTCTTGATCTCGTTCATCTCAAGGCTGTCGAGGACGATAAGCTCCTCAGCTGCGACCTTAGAGGAAAGAGCAGACTTCATAGCGAGTCTTCTGACCTTCTTGTTGACTGTCTTGCCGTACTCACGGGGCTTGGGGCCGAGTGCGATACCGCCGTGGGTCCACTGCGGGCTTCTGATGGAGCCCTGTCTTGCGCGGCCTGAACCCTTCTGTCTCCAGGGCTTCTTGCCGCCGCCTCTAACTTCAGCGCGTGTAAGGGTAGACTGAGTGCCCTGGCGCTGGTTTGCCAAATATGCTACCACGCAGAGGTGCATTGCCGAAGCGTTCGGGGTGATTGCGAAGATCGCGTCCGAAAGGGCAATGTCCGATACCTTCTTGCCGGTCTTGTCAAAAACTGAATAATTAGGCATTAAACTCTACTCCTTTCTTACACATTCTTAACGCTGTCTCTGATGAGAACGATGCCGCCCTTGGGGCCGGGGATGCCGCCCTTGATAGCGATAAGGTTGTTCTCAGCGTCGACCTTGACAATGTCAAGATTCTGGATAGTAACTCTCTCGTGGCCGAGGTGACCTGCGAGCTTCTTTCCCTTGTAAACTCTCGAGGGATCGCTGCACGCGCCGAGAGAACCGGCGTGTCTTGCGTTGGGTCCGGTACCGTGAGTCATCTTGAGTCTGGAGAAGTTCCATCTCTTGATGGCGCCTGCGGTGCCCTTACCTTTGCTTGTACCGACAACGTCAACGTGATCGCCAACAGCGAAAACGTCGGCCTTGAGGATATCGCCCACGTTGAGGCTCGACTGATCGTCAAGTCTGAACTCTCTGAGGGACTTCTTGGGGGCTGTGCCCGCCTTGTCGAAGTGACCCTTCATGGGCTTGTTGACTCTCTGAACTTTGACGTCGCCGAAGCCGAGCTGAACAGCTTCGTAGCCGTCGTTTTCAACAGTCTTCTTCATAACGACAGAGCAGGGGCCTGCCTCGACGACTGTTACGGGAACAACGTTTCCGTTTGCATCGAAGATTTGAGTCATGCCGATCTTCTTTCCGATGAGTGCTTTTTGCATAGTTCCTTTCTCCTCCTTTAGGTTATTGGTTGGCTCTCGCCAACTTGACCTGCGGCGTACATCATATCTGCGCTCTCACGCATATATATAATGTATTAGAGTTTGATCTCTATATCCACGCCTGCGGGAAGCTCAAGACCGGTAAGAGCTTCAACAGTCTTTGCTGAAGGTCTGATGATGTCTATGAGCCTTTTGTGTGTACGCTGCTCAAACTGCTCGCGGGAGTCCTTGTACTTGTGGACTGCGCGAAGGACGGTAACGACTTCCTTCTCTGTCGGGAGCGGTACGGGACCTGAGACCTGAGCATCGGTTCTCTTTGCGGTCTCTACGATCTTCTCCGCCGCCTTGTCGACGAGGTTGTGGTCATAGCCCTTGAGTCTGATTCTGATTTTTCCCTTTGCTGCCATTGTTTGCGCCTCCTTAATGATTGGCGGGCATTGCTTCTTTTCTTTCAACGCCTCCGGGTGTTTCCTCGTTCTCCTTTTTAAAAACCGGAAAACGATATTTCCGGGTGTGAAGAAAGCAGATGCAATTACTGCTGCCTCAAGCGAAGGTGCGAGGGAAACGCACCCCGTGCGGCAGTCAGACCTGTTTCGCCCGGTTTTAAATCGGACATACTCCGCAGAAATTCCCCGTCTCAAAGGACGGCCACCTTCTGCATCATCGCATATCAGCAGATTGTGTTTCGGGCATACTTGCCCCACTTCCCACAATCATGCCTGATAATGATACCACACAAATCCTTGTATTGCAAGGGTTTTCGCAATATTTTTTCAAAAACTTGCGTGATGAAAATCAGCGCTCTATATATGGATATTTTAGTCAAATTGCAGACAAGATAGAGGGATATAAAATAAAAAATTTTTTATTTTCCCCGCCGCACCCGGGCAAATATGCAATGTAAACTCCGGTTGACAGATTGCAAGCTCTGATATGTTGACTGGAATTTTGCTTTCGTGTAAAATACAAGTGCAATAAAAAAATACGCGAAAGGAGAAATTCATGAACTTCCCCGAAAAACTGCAAAAGCTCAGAAAAGAGCGCGGCTGGTCACAGGAGGAGCTTGCGAACAAGATAACGGTCTCGCGGCAGGCGGTATCAAAATGGGAGCTCGGTACTGCCGTTCCGGACACGGACAACATAGTTCAGCTAAGCGAGCTTTTCGGCGTCACGACCGACTATCTTATAAAGGACGGACTCGACAGCGACGAGGACATCCCCGCAGTAGCCCGCACCGCAGAAAAGGTCAAAAACGCGGAGCAGAGCCGCCAGCTGCTCATTGCTGGAATAGTCACGCTCGTGCTCGGAGTTATCATAATCGGCGTGCTGCTGACTCTGTCACAGGTCATTGAGTCTTATCAGAAAGTGACCTACGACCACGGTCCGATGATGGAGATGCTCCCCGACGGAACGACGCAGATATCAGACGAGCACCGCATGGCGACAACGCGCGTGCCGGTATACTCTTTCATTCCGTTCCTCAACACATACTATCTGCACTGGGTGCTCGTTATTGGCTTGGGGCTTGTCACGGCAAGCGTCGTCTGCTTTGCGAAATACAGACGGAAAATAAAAACAAAAAAGAAATCATAAAAACAGGGGGCTGCCGAAAATGCAGTCCCCTGTTTTTTATCAGTTTGCCGGGTCAAGCTCTCCGGGAAACACATCATCGTCAAGAATGTACTTCTCATAGTTCTCGTTCTGCCAGACCTTGACATAGTCAACCATGAACTCGCTCGATGATTTGTGACTGAATTGACCTATCTCCTGCCCGTGCGGTCCCCAGCCGTCGCCCGCGTCTGTTTCGACGGTCAGGCGCAAAAATTCGCGCACCTTCGACACTCCGCCGCCCATCGAAGCCCATGTCGGCTCGCCGTCTATGTAGAAAACATAATATTCGGGCGTCCACTTGAGCGCGTAGGTGTGGTAGCCGTCATAGAGATCCTGCTTGAGCTCGGTTATCTTCGTATCGGAGTCGGAATACTTGCCGTAGCCATTCCAGATTAGGGCATGGCCCATACGGCTCTTGCGGTTCATGCGGAATGCGCTCTCAAACACATCTATCTCCGTGCCGTCGAGTCCCGCATTGGATATCTTTCTCATGTTCGGGGACTGGAGCCAGAATGCAGACCAAAGCCCGTCGGCGTCCGGGAACTTTACCCTTACTTCAAAATAGCCGAAAGCCTGTGAGAACAGGAGCTCATCGTTCGTGCCCTTGTTATTGTTGCTGTCGCCGACTATTCTGCGGGTCTCAATGCCGCCGGTAAATCTGCCGGCCTTCGGACAGTCGCCCGAGCAGACGTGATCATCCCGATACTCCGAGCGGACTATCAGATTCGAGTCCCTAATCTCAACCATCTCCGGGCACCACCAACAGGCATACTCCGGATGCTTTTCATCGTTTGACTCCCATCGTATTGCGTGGGGCGATGTTGTCCAAATCTCCTTCGAGCCGCTGTAGCGCTCGCCGAAATCTATATTCTGATTGAGTCCGTCGCCGTTGAAATCGTCCTCGAATACTTTGTACCAGCCGTTTTCGCCGAGGGTCGGCACGGATGTGTCAAAATCAGGCATATCGTTTCCTCCGTCAAAGTCCGTATTTTTTTGCTATCTCGCCGTAGTTGTTTTCGAACCTCACGGCGTTTATTCCGACTTTCTCTGCCCCGCGCACGTTTCTTTCGAGGTCGTCTATAAACAAACACTCCTCGGCTTTCAGCCCGTATTTATTGAGGATATATTCGTATATCCTCCTGTCGGGCTTAATGATGTGCAGGTCGCATGAAACCACCACGCCGTCGAAGAAGTCGATATCGTAGAAGCGCGGAAAATATTCATAGAATCGCCCGCTCGCGTTTGAGAGGACATAGATTTTCCTCCCGCTCCGCTTCATCGCGCGGCAGAACTCAGGCGCGCCGTCAATTCTGTTGAGAAAATCCGGCCAGTGCCGCTCGCACTTTTCGAGCGCGGCGTGATACTTTTCCGGCACGCGCGCTTTCGCCGCGGCGAGCATCTGGGCATCGGTTATATTTCCCCTGTCGCCCTCGAGCCAGTCTTCGCTCTCGAACAGCTCGCGGCGGATAATTTTCTTTGACTCTTCGTTAGGGCAAAGCGCATCAAGCGGGCGGTTGACATCGTATTCTATGAGCACGTTGCCCATATCGAGAATTATGTTTTTTATCATTTTATTCTCCGTATCAAAAAACGCCGCCGACCCGTTTGAAATTCAGACAGGCGGCGACTTTTTCTTTCATTTATTTAGTCATGAAAAGTATTCCCATGCATCCGGGTCCGCAGTGGCTTGCGATGGTGCAGCCCGCGCAGCCGATGAGAACCTCCTTGAACGGGAGAATGCTCTTTATCAGCGCGGTGAGCTCCTTCACCTCGGCATCTGAAGCGCTCGACGAGGTCAGGAAAATGCGCGAAAGGTCGGCGTCGTCCTTATGGGCGCTGAGCTCATCCTCGATATACTTCTTCTTGACGTCGAGTATCTTGCCGCGATACTTTCTCGCAACCCCGAGCTTGCCGTCCTTCATCTCGATGCACGGACGGATGGAGAGCAAGTTGGCTCCGAGCGCGGCTACGGTCGAGCAGCGGCCGCCCTTCTTCATATATTCGAGCTTGTCGAGCACAAAGCTCGTGCAGGTCTTTTTGTTCAAATCAACGGCGGCCTTCGCTATATCCTCCGCGCTCATGCCCTCATCGCGCATCTCGCAGGCTCTTATGACCTGGAGCGCGATACCGGAGCTCAGATGGCGCGAGTCGATGACATAAACTCCGTCCATTCCCTCCGCGGCGAGTCTCGCGTTCTGATGGGTCGAGGATATCTCGGAGCTCAGCGAGAAATGGACAACTTTCTTTCCCTCGTCGATAAAGGACTTGAAGAAGGTCTCATAGTCGCCTATCGGAATAGCCGAGGTCGTAGGCAGCTCGCCCGTCTCGTCGTAGTGCCTGAAAACATCGGGAGTGGTTATATCTATTCCGTCGCGGTATGATTTTCCTCCGAGATTAACATACAGCGGCAGGACATGTATATCATATCTTGTTTCAAGCTCTGCGCTCAGATCCGCAGGGCTGTCCGTAGTGATAACTACTTTACTGTTCATAGAACTTCTCCTTATACTCAAGTTTAATCGAATTATATCATATCCGAGGTCAAATATCAACTTGTGTTGCAAATTAATTTATATTATAATGTGCATGATAATGGCGTTTAACGGGGTGATATATATGATGAGGGAAACGGGACGGCTGCTGCTCGGGATACAGGCACGCGCCCGCTTTGCGGCATATTCCGTATTCGGGCGCAAAACGGACTGCGCCGCGGAAATTATCAAAAATCGGGACAGCTATATTCTCAAAAGCCCCGACGGTACTCTCGAGGTGACCGTCTCGGGCGGTAAGCTTACATATTCGGCGGCAGTCGGCAAAACGCCCGTAATCGAGCCGTCCGAAATAGGGCTGCTCGTTCAGGGTGGGGTAAATTTCGGTGAGGATGCCGTGCTCGGCGAGCCGAAAACAGACTCAAGAGAAGAAATATGGCGCGACCCCGACACCGAGACGGACATCACCGACAGGCACATAAATTATATCTTCCCCGTGCGCTCGAAAAAATTCCGATATTCGCTCGAGGTGCGCATATGGAACGACGGCTTCGGCTTCCGACTGCTCTTTGACAAGAATACAGGGCTGCTCGTCGCCGACGAGCCGACGCAGTTCAACGTGCCCGGCGACACGGTTTGCAGATATCAGACGGACCTCAAAAAGATGCAGGGCAAGACGCTGACAAAAAAGACCTCGGCGCTCCCCTCGGGCGAAATTTTCTCCTGCATGACCGCATTCGAGTTCCCCGGGAAAAGCATATATATAATGGTAACCGAATCGGATATCGAGAACTACCCCGGCATGGCTCTGCGTTCGCTCGGCGCGGGCAGATTCAAAACGGAGCTGTGGGACACGGACAAGTTCTTTATAAAAGGCGGGAAAACTCCGTGGCGCATAGTCACCGTGTGCCGCTCGCTCGATCAGCTCATTCACTGCCGCGTTATAACCCTCGCCGCAGCGCCCGTGAATGACAAAGCATACGAAAACGCCGACTGGATACGCCCGGGCAAGAGCGCGTGGTCGTATTTTATAGACGAGGAGCACAGCCGCCGCTTTGAAAAGATAATGGAATTCAACGCCCTCGCGCAGGAGGCGGGATATGAATACAACCTCGCGGACAACGGCTGGCGCGACTGGGCAAAGACGGAACGCGGCGCGTTCAAAAAGGTCAAAGAGCTCGTTAACGACGCAGAAAAGCGCTCGGTCGGGATATGGCTCTGGCAGTCCGCCATGGACAAGGTGTGGTTCACTCCATACAGGCGCAGGTTCTTCAAAAAGTGTGAAAAGCTCGGGATAAAGGGCATAAAGCTCGACCACATCGAGAGCGAGACGCAGTTCATGACCGAATTTTACCGCCTCTTTGCGCGCGAGGCTGCGGAGCACAAATTGATGGTCATATACCACAACCCGCAGAAGCCGACGGGGCTGCGCCGTACATTCCCGAATGTGATGAGCATGGAGGCGATACGCGGACTTCAATGCAAGGCGGACGCGGACAACGACACGATTCTCCCGTTTACAAGGATGCTCGGCGGGAATGCGGATTATACGCCGCTGTGCTTCTCCGTGCCGAGATGCCTGAACGAAGTCAGCATCTGCCATATGCTCGCCTCGGCTGTAATATACAACTCGGCGTTTTTCACCGTCAGCGAAGACCCGTCAATTCTCAAAGCGCACGGGCTCGACTCATTTGTCTCTCCCCTGCCGGTGGTCTGGAACGAGACGCACGTTCTCCCCGGCAGCAAGATAGGCGAGATTGTAATTTTCGCACGGCGGAGCGAGAACAAATGGTACGCCGCCGTGTTTAACAGCGCTCAGAGCGAGCGAAAAATCAATCTGCCGTTCTCATTTTTAAAAGACGGCGCGAAATACGAAGCCGAGATATACACGGACAATCTTACGGATCAGCGCGGGTATAACAAAGTGAAGATATCCGTCACGAGCGCCGACAGCGCAGATATAGCAATGCGCCCCTCCGGCGGATTCGCCGCTGTGTTCAGGGAGATATAAATTCGTTTGGGATCGCCTCAACTGCAATTTTATATAACAAAAGCCAAGCTGTGTTTTGCAGCTTGCTTCTTTATTTTATGACAGATCATATTTTTTTACAGCAGGCAGACACCCTGCGCTCTGAACGCATCGACGGTCTCCTGCGGCCAGATGGACGCCTGGACTTCGCCGATGTGTGCCTTTCTCAGGAAGAACATGCACATACGGGACTGACCGATGCCGCCGCCCATGGTCAGCGGAAGATTGCCGTTGAGCAGGTCGCGCTGGAACGGGAGCTCGGCGCGCTCGGGGCAGCCTCTCTCCTCAAGCTGAGACGCGAGCGACTCGGCGTTGACGCGGATGCCCATGCTCGACAGCTCATATGCCATGTCGAGCAGAGGATAATACACGACGATATCGCCGTTGAGGCTCCAGTCGTCATAGTCCGGGGCACGTCCATCATGCTTCTCCCCATTGCTCAACTTGGCTCCTATGCCGATGACAAACACAGCACCATACTTCTCACAGATGGCATCCTCACGCTCTTTCGGACTGAGGTCAGGGTACATCCGGAGCAGTTCCTCACTGTGGATAAAGTGTATCTCACGAGGGAGGAACGGCTTGATCTCCGGATATGTCTCACAGGTGAGGTATTCCGTGCGAAGAATAGCATAGTAAATCTTCTTGACCACACGCTTGAGATAGTCGAGATTGCGGTCTTCTTTGGTGATGACAGCCTCCCAATCCCACTCATCCACATAGAGGGAATGAAGATTGTCGAGCTCTTCATCGGCACGAATGGCATTCATATCTGTATAGATACCGTGGTCTGGCTCTATCTCATACTCAGCCAGAGTAAGTCGCTTCCATTTGGCAAGAGAATGCACCACCTCCGCTCTCTGTTCGCCAAGGTCCTTGATAGGGAAGGAGACGGCACGCTCAACACCGTTCAAGTCATCGTTGATACCGAGTCCTTGAAGCACGAAGAGCGGCGCTGTCACACGACTGAGACGAAGCTCCGTACTGAGGTTTTGCTGAAAGAAATCTTTTATCTGCTTGATGCCCTGCTCCGTATGCTTCATGTCGAGCAGAGCTTTATAGCCTTCCGGCTTTATCAATTTGCTCATTATATTTGGTTTGTTGTCTGATTGCTTTTCTCATTTCTTATTTATTCCAACGGTAAAAGACATTGACATATATGCCATTCCTTCAGGCTGGATGACGGTGATAATTCGGGATTTACGCTCCGGAAAACTGAATATAATCCTGCTGAATACAATTCCTACCGAGAACGTAGTGCCTCGAAAACGACTGCAAAGGTACAAATAAAATATTATTCTGCAAACACTTTTGATATTTATTTTTACAATATGAAAGTATTTCGCCTATTTTACTATACTATTTGCTCTTCAATCTTGCAAGATCTCTTACCTCTCCTACTATCCAGATGATGTCGCCTTTTGCGAAACAATAGGTCGGGGCTACCTTGCTCAGACTGTCTTCATCCGACTCCAGACCTACGACCATACAACTATATTCATCGCGTATTCCACTCTCCATGAGCGACTTCCCGAGAAACTTGCTTTGTCCGTCGATGACTATACGCTCAAGTTTCATCTCATGCTCCTCTATTTCATAGTCTTCATCGAAGGTCTCATCCTGTATGGCTGCGTTGAGATTAGCGAGCTGTTCGTCGGTACCGATGACGCTAAGTCTGTCTCCTGGGAATACGGTATCCATGGCTGTAGGGATATTTATCCTTCTATTTCCACGGAGAATACTGCTCACGCTGACTCCAAAGCGCTGATTGATATGCAGATCCTTGAGTGTCTTTCCGCCCCATAGGGTGTCGTCGGGCATCACCACCTCACTGATATGGAGGTCACGATCGAGCAGATGTCCTTCGAAAAGCGGACGACGTTTGCCTGACACTTGGGCGGCAATATCCCTCGAACGCAGGTTTTGGATGAAGAGACGCTCTATCCTTATCGAACTGGATTTCATCCTTCTGGACAGTATTATTCCCATCACCATAGCGATAGCGAGGCAAAGAGCAAAGGCTAAAGAAAACTGCGTCAGCGAACTGACCACATAGAATATCAGTATAAGGACGAGAATAGTGCGCACTATAAGGGTGAAAATGAGCGGAAGACGATTGTGATAACTTTCTATCCAGAGTGCCTTGAACTCTTTGCTATGAAGCTTCTTCATCACTATAGCACGAAGGAAAGGCGCCATAAAGAGCACCGTAGTGGCTGCGCAAAGCAGGTTAGCCCAACGCAGAGGCATCAATTCCCTGGCAAATGGCAGGAAAAAGGTGAACATCAGCACTATGATGGCTATGCTTACGACGCCATAAATGGCAGTATTCATCAGCATTGCACGCAGCAGAACGCGCCAGTTGCTCTCCGTATCTTTTGACGCTGGCATCCTTTCTGCCAATCTATTGATGCGCCTTACCCATACTTTCGGCAGACTGCGTTCCAGCAATGCGTATGCCGGCACAGCGCCCCTTATCATATAAGGTGTAAGGAAAGTGGTGATAACCGACACTGCCACGACGACAGGATAAAGGAAATTGCCTATCACTCCGAGCGACAGACCGAGCGAAGCGATGATGAAAGCGAACTCACCTATCTGCGCCATGGAGAATCCACAGCGCATAGCTTGCTTGAGAGACTGTCCGGAAAGGAGATAACCGAGCGTTCCGAAGATGCTCTGTCCGAAGATGATGGCAAGCGTGATGACAACGATAGGGATGGCATAATCCACGAGTATCTGCGGTTCTACGAGCATACCTA
>ERZ780141.1450-NODE-1450-length-13934-cov-5.438000_pt1 | contig 13934 bp, 11 predicted proteins | sample MGYA00433080_ERZ780141 | MGnify/ENA primary metagenome ERZ780141 (study PRJEB29588, sample SAMEA2154047) | human gut metagenome | biome: human gut; feature: human-associated habitat; material: faeces | place: Denmark | collected 2008/2010 ... | reverse complement strand
AAAGCATACCGAGGATCTGATGCGCGGCTTCATGTACCAGAGTGAAATTCAACCGTCCCACCGATCCCGCATTTGCGAGGTTTTGATCCACATAGGCGATATTGCCGTTCAAGTGAAATTCCTGGACTGACCCGTTTCCACGGGGAACGGATATAGTGAGATCGACGTCGCTATAGGAGGTCATTCCAAGGATCGAGCCCGTTACGCTCATATCCGCAAACGCGAAGTGAAGTCCGCAGATCTTTTCCGCAAAGTCGACCGGGTCGATGCGATCCATTTTGCGGTCTGACAGCGTCAGATAGCGGAACAGCACTCTGCGTGATATCCGTTCAAGATCTTTCCGAGATAAAATCGGCATCCGCATTCCTCCTCACATCTTAGCTGTCATGGAAGGGAAAGTGTTCCCTTGGCTATGGCCCCATCATAACAATCTCATAAAGCTATGTCAATGTCGCATTTGTAGCGCAACAAGCTATTTGCGATTGACAAGAATAGCTATCCCCGTGTATAATGGGATCATCCTAAGACGGAGGGTTTCTTTATGAACAGTCAGAAAACAACGGTTATCCCGTTTCCGGCTCCTTCAAAGAACGGTGTGAGATACAGTGCTGAGACTGAGAAGCGGAACAATGTGATTGGTACAAGGCTTTCGGAAGAACTCAAAAACCGAAAGCTGAGTAAAAAAGAATTCTGCACAACATTGAAGGACTTTGGTGTAGATGTAAGCCAATCCGCGCTGGGAAAGTGGACGAATGGCCTGACTGTTCCCAATGCATACCAACTGCTGGCGATCTGCTATGCGCTGGATCTTGAGGATGGCCTTGCTGCCTTTACCGGAGAACACACGCCTCTGCTCAACGAAGCGGGTGCGGAAAAGGTTCGTGCTTACCGAGAGGATCTGATCGCTACCGGTAAATACAATCCCATGCCAACGCCCACGAATACGATCCGCTATATCGATAAGCCCGTCAGCAATCTCAGAGTCTCAGCCGGTACAGGCAACTTCTTGGATGAGGACAACTTTGAGATGGTCAGCTTTCCGGAGAGCAGTATCCCAGATGGTGCGGAATTCGGGGTTCGCGTATCCGGCGACAGCATGGAGCCAGTCTATCATGACGGTCAGATCGTTTGGGTGCAGCGGTGTGAGACACTCCGTACCGGCGAAGTTGGCGTCATGATTTACGATGGACAAGGCTATATCAAGGCGTATGCCGAACAGGAACCGGACGATCCAGAAGCCTACCTTGGCAGTGACGGCGTGCGGCGGATGCAGCCGGTTATGGTGTCTTATAATAAAGCATATGCACCGAAGCCAGCGTCACCGGAGCTGGAGTTCCGAATTGTGGGGCGAGTTTTATAAGTCCTGTTTATTGGACAACGTTTGTGATATGATACTATCATCAAAAGTTTATCCTGCTTTTTTTGATAGGAGTGAAAGGACATTGAATACGCACGCACGATTGGATGAATTATTACATGAGAGAAACATGACATTATATCAGCTATGTCAAAGCGGAAACATCCCCTACACGACGCTTCGCGTCTCTCGCTGCAGAGGCAGCCAGCTTTCTGTAGATACCATTGAGCAAATTTGCAGGGTGCTTGGAATCTCGATGGCCGAGTTCTTTACAACTTGCCGCAAAAGCAATTCAGCAAATGAAAGTATGAGGTAAGCTGTTCTTCAATAATGCGGATAAAAAGTCTTTGGACCACACTTATATGGGGGAACAGTGTGCTTTTTTACAGCTATTTGTTTGAAACACTCATTAACTTAGTTTCATAACAGGAACACCGCAAGATGATACATAAGATTCATCTTGCGGTGTTTCCTTTTATGGAAAGGGGAAAACAACGCAGTTAGGTGCGCACTTGTACACTATATTAAACTCGTACTTTTACTACGCACTTTCTTGTCGCAACGGGGATGCCGTCGACAGCGTGATTGGGCGCATGGGCATCATGTGGCCATAGAATAATAAAGCGATTATCGCCCAAAGACAAATACTCATATTTTCCAGTGTAAAACCAGATGTCACGCTCGGGATGTGCCTCAACTTCCGTTAAAGTTTCTCGCTGTGCAACCCCGATCAATTCGTGCCCTTCAATAAGATATTGAATGTCAAGGTATGTGTTATGAGCTTCTGCATTTGGTGTATTTTGCACGGTCATTCCGTGTGAGATATTTGCAAAAACATCATTGCCATCAATTTCATAACGGCCATCGGGTATCGTCGAAAAATCTGAGTTTACAAGAAAATCAAGTGCCTTTTGCAATCGCGCACTGATGCCATAATATAGATGACTGTTTGTAAGTGTATCATAAATCATAAAGTAAGACCTCGTTTATTTTAATAAAAACTGAAAACAATTTTCATTTAATATGATAATTGAAATTACTTATCTATGTAGTGTAGCATATAGATATGGAAATTGTCCTTGAGCAGGAAAGGTTGTTTTAAGGCAATATAACAACGAAATGGAGTAAGCATATGAATATTTTGAGCGAAATGAGTAGCATCTACTATGAGCTTACAATTTCTGAAAAGAGAATTGCCGAATATATTTTGGAACATACAGACGAAGTGCAAATGATGTCAATTAGCGAACTTGCGGAAGTCTGTCATGTTGGCGAAGCTACAATTACTCGTTTTTGCAAGCGTTTCCACTCACGTGGATATACCGCATTAAAAATTGAGCTTGTAAAATTGAGCAACCCGAGCTATGAGCCTTTTTCAGATAGACCGACATCTGAAACCACGACAACAACACCCACGAAACACCAAAATATAAGTGGAATATTATACAGTGAATACTCTTCCGCACTGAAACAAACTGCTGAATTGCTGAAAAAAGAGCACGTGATCCGCGCAGTAGAGGCGCTCAGTCAGGCAGAAATAGTCTACTGCATGGGTCAAGGTGGTTCTATGCTAATGGCAGAGGAAACAGCACATCTGTTTTCTTCCGTGAGTTCCAAGTTCTTTAGCATATATGATTCTCATTTACAGGTTTCAGCAGCAGCAACCATGACAGCTAAGGATGTATTATTCTTCATTTCTTATTCTGGATCAACGACTGAAATGGAGGATATTTTATCTCAAGCAAAGCAGAATGGTGCAACAATTATTATGCTGACAAGATTTTGCAAATCTCCTGGGGCGGAAAAATCGGATATTGTGCTGCAGTGCGGTTCAAACGAATCACCTCTGCAGCAAGGCTCGGTTGCCGCAAAGATTGCACAGTTTTATGTTCTGGATATTCTGTATCATGAGTATTGCAATAAAAACCCAGAAATATCTGAACAGAACAAAGAAAAAATTATGCGGGCATTAGCGAACCGCCATCAATAAGTGATTCAGGCATATAAATGCAGCCACGCAGAAAAGAGAACCATACTTTCGCGAGAATGTGTGTGTACCACATTCTTTGAAAACGTGTATTGCTTTGTACAATCAAGTTCAGAGAAAAGATGCTCTATCGTTTTTGGCGGGCAAGTGTTATCCAAACCACCAGCGGAAAGCATGACTGGAACATTGATACGGTGTGCGTGAGAAAGAGTATCAACATAACCAAGTTGATTCCAAAACAGTGTGTGGTCGGTTTCTTCATAGGCTGGTTTTAGAATACTGTATGCCGGCCCTTCTAATTCAGTAGCCGGGAAATCGGTTAAAAAGGGAAGATCGGCACAAACACATCTGACTTTTCCGCCGAGAATTGAGGCAAGCAACAGGGAGCCGCCGCCACCTTGACTTGTTCCGAATAGGGACATCTGTGGAAGCACACCCGGCTGCTGTAATGCCCATCGAATTGCTAAAAGGCAATCCGAGAGCCAATCTGCATATCCACCCTTAAGTCCCCGGGCGGTACGGTCAAGAACCGGCCAGTTCCCATCTGGGAGTTGCATTTCAGGATGGATTTGATTTGGTTCAGCATATCCTAACGGAGAGATATGTAAAATATGAAATCCCTGATCGGCCAGTTGCGGATGCATACTAATAGACGAACCGTAACCCGGAAGATTGATTAGTAAGGGGGCTGGAGTTCGGATTGCGGGCTGCCAATAGCCATAAAATGTTTGGCGATTGTCACTTGCCGTAAATTTGACATATTTATTTACCAACGTGTTGGGGGAATTCCCAAAAGGAACAGTGATTGGACAATAATCCACAAATTCTGCATGAATCGCAACAGTCTCTGACTGCCTTAAGAGTTGCTCTGCCCACTGATCAACTTCTTCGTGGCTGGGATAAGCCTTACGCGCTTCCTGCAACATGACCGTCTGTAAATCCACGAGGTAGACCTCCTAAATACTTTTTTATTCATCCTAGCAGATTTTTAGGAAACTTTAAAGTAATACATACATCATTACTAGCATTTTTCAACCATAAATAAGATGTTATTGACAAGTTTGGAGGAATAACGATGCAGACAACAATTCCACAATCATTGTATTCAGCAATGCGATTCAACTTCTTATATGTTGATAAGTATACCTTTCACTCTGGATGGTTTTTCCCGGAAGATTATATCCCCTATTGTTTGCTCCGCTTTATTACCAGAGGCGAAGCTGTATTTAAAATCAACTCAGAGGAGATCGCAGTACACAAAAATGAGATCGTTTACATACCGGAAGGAGCGGTTATGTCGTGCTGGGCGCTGAGCGATAATGTTGAGTTTTATTCTATTCGTTTCTGTGTTACTGCGCGATTAAACGACAGCGATTTTCTCGGTGAATATTTTCATATCCCAACTGTTACGAAAAATGTACAGGAAAATGTTTTGACGTATTTTCAAGAAATCTATCAAAGCGCAACGAGTCAAAATCCGAGCAGACTGTTTCGGATTCGAGGAAATCTAGAATTGATCATTGCCTATTTAACACAATGCGCCAATGCAGAATGTGAAGGAGACGGCAGTTCACATGATCGTGAATTGCCAGATGTGCATAGTCTCGAGGCGATTCGCAGAAGAAATGCTAAGACACAGAACATCAATCGCGATCCCCGGATTCAAATTGTTGTAGACTACTTAACACCGCACCTTAATGAGCAATTTACAATACAATCTCTCAGCGAAATGGCGCAAGTCAGTCAAACATCATTCCGAAGACTATTTAAAGCGCATACCGGGAAATCACCAAGCGATTATATTCGAGAATTACGCATGACGTCCGCTGCAAGAATGTTATTGACAAGCAATCGGGAAGTTGCAGAAATTGGATATCGGGTCGGATTCAGCGACGCAAACTATTTTTCCCGCACCTTCCGGCAAGTATTTGGAGTTTCACCGCATCAATACCGCCGGATCTCACGCGGACAGGCGGTTCGTGCAGGGAAAGAATCACCCAAATTATGAGCGAATAATGCTATGATTGGTCATTTCATCCTCTACACAAAATGAAAATAATTTTCTATAATGAAGCCATAGCAATACCACCAAAAAAACATTGAGCAGAAAGGGAAAAATTATGAAAAAATACTTAGCGCTTCTTTTGGCAGCACTGATGCTTCTCAGTTGCTTGGCTGGTTGTAGCTCAGCAGATGATACGACAACCCCTCCAACTGAAACAACCCAGGACGCTCCGCAGACCACTGACAAAGAAGATGCCGCACCGGCAGAGCCTGTTGAAACAGCGGATGAGCTGGAGGGTGAGATCACGTTCTGGCACTCGTTCACGCAGGGTCCCAGACTTGAGCGGATTCAGGCGGCAGCCGATTCATTCATGGAAAAACACCCCAAGGTTAAGATCAACATTGAAACCTACTCCTGGGCAGACTTCTACACCAAGTGGACGACCGGCCTCGCCTCGGGCAACGTCCCCGACATGAGTACCGCGCAGGCCGGTCAGGTTGTCGAAATGATCAACGCCGACGCGATCATTCCGCTGGATGATATGATCGACGAAATTGGCCGCGACCGTTTCTATGAATCTCCGATTCAGGAAATGACCTATGATGGCAGCTGCTATGCAGTGCCGATCTACTCTCATGCATTTGTGATGTGGTACCGCAAGGATCTGCTGGAAAAGTACAATCTTGATGTTCCCACGACTTGGGACGAGTTCAATGCGGCAGCGACGGCGATCACGCAGGGCGAGAACGGCGAAGTTTACGGCTGCTCTGTTCCAATGGGCACGAACGATATGTATGCAACGTGCTTCTTGGATGTCTGGGCTGGCAGCTGCGGCAAGTCCCTTCTGACAGAAGACCGCAAGGCAAACCTGACCGATCCGGATATTGTTGAAGGCATCAAGTTCTGGACGGATATGTATAAGACAAATTCTCCGGCAGACTCGATCAACTACAACACGCTCGATCAGGCGACGCTTTATTATCAGGGCAAAAACGCATTTGACTTCAACTCCGGTTTCCATATCAGTGGCGTTGAGGCAAACCGCCCCGATCTGATGGATTCCATCAGCTGCGCACCGATTCCCACCCGCAACGAAGGCGAGCAGCCGCAGTACATCGTCAATAATATGCCGATGGTTGTTTGGAAGAACTCTAAGCATCCTGAAATCTGCAAGGCATTCATCGAGTCTTTCTATGAGCCGGAAACTTATGTCCCGTTCCTGCACTCTGTTCCGGTTGGCATGCTTCCTGCTCTGAAGGAAATCACAAATGATCCGACGTTCCTTTCGGATCCGACGATTCAGAAGTATGAAGCCGAAATGCGTGTGATTAGCGATGCTCTGAGCCACGGCACTTATATTGGCATGGAATATGGCCCCTGCGTCGAGGCTGGCATCCTTGCAAACCAGCGTGTCGTCGAGAATATGTTCCAGGACATCGTCCTGAACGGCACATCTGTTGAAGACGCTGCGGCAGCCGCCAACAAACAGCTAAATGAGTTGTTTGAAGCAGCAGAATAAGATTTTATTGGGGTGACCCAGGAGGCGGGGGCTTCCCCCGCCTCCTTTATCTCTAGCGCAGCAAAGGAGGTCTGCAAAATTGTGAAAAGAAGGCGCACGCTATCATCAAAAGCAAGCAGTTGGCTGTTTATTCTTCCCGCGCTCACCGTGGTTATTTTACTCCTGCTATATCCCGTTACTTCCAGTATCTTCTATAGTCTGACAAACAAAAATCTCATTAAGCCTACTTATCGATTCCTCGGTCTTGATAATTATATTAAAACGTTGACTGATCCGGATTTCTGGACGGCCTTTTGGAACGACCTGAAATGGACCTTTTTCTCTCTGCTGGGGCAGTTAATAGTCGGTTTTACCGGCGCATTGGCGTTGAACCGAATCAAAAAAGGCTCTAGTATTTATCGTACAATCCTGATTATTCCCTGGGCGATTCCATCAATCGTTTTGGCGTTTTCCTGGAAGTGGATTTTGAACGGCGTTTACGGTTTTTTGCCGAATCTTCTGATCAAGCTCGGACTATGCTCAACCGCGCCGGAATTTTTGACTGGAAATCTGGCGTTTGCAACGCTGGTGTTCATCAATATCTGGTTCGGCTCGCCGCTGATCATGGTCAACATCCTGTCAGCGCTGCAAACCGTACCAAAAGATCAGTATGAAGCAGCTCAAATTGATGGTGCAAATACATTCCAGTCTTTCTGGCACATTACAGTTCCGCATATTCGTACTGTTGTGGGTTTGTTGGTTGTGCTTCGCACGATTTGGATTTTCAATAGCTTCGATATTATTTACTTGATCACCGGCGGCGGCCCGGCCAATAAAACACTGACCGTTCCGATTTATGCATATAACATTGGTTGGGGATTGAAGCAGCTTGGACGATCTTCAGCAGTTACCGTACTGTTGCTGATCTTCCTGCTGATTGTGTGTGCGCAGTACTTTAGGCTTTTGAACAAGTGGGAGGAGGAGAAGTGATGCACAAGCGTAAACATTTTAGACGCGGTATCTTAGGCGACACGATCTCCTATACCTATTTGACAATTCTTGCGCTTTTGGCAGCGTTTCCGCTGTTTTGGATATTAGTATCTTCTGTAAAGAGCAAGGGCGAACTGACAGCGAATCCCACTGCGATTTTCCCTCAGGTCTTTTCGCTGGAGTATTATAAAATTGTTTTTGAGCAACTAAAGTTCGGCACAAATATTATGAACAGTGTTGTTGTTGCCGGAAGCACAACAATCATTGCTATTCTGATTTCTGCGCTTGGTGCATATGGTGTTGTTCGGTTCTTCCCGAGATTTGGAAAGATTATGACGAGGGTCCTGATCACGACATATATGTTCCCGCCCATCTTGCTTGCGATCCCATATTCGATCATTATGGGCAAAGCAGGGCTGATGAACAGCCGCGTTGGACTGATTATTGTGTATCTTTCGATTTCTGTCCCATATGCGATTTGGCTTTTGGTTGGATTCTTCCAAACAGTCCCGCTTGAAATTGAAGAAGCCGCATACATGGATGGTGCGAACAAGCTTCAAGTATTTAGTCGTGTTGTCTTGCCGATTGTCGCACCCGGTGTAGTTGCCGTGGCAATTTATACATTTATCAACGTATGGAATGAGTTCCTGTTCTCACTCATTTTGATCAACAGCCGCGACAAAATGACCGTTGCGGTTGGACTGAAATCACTCATGGGTCAAGAGGTGCTGGACTGGGGCGTTATGATGGCTGCATCCGCACTTGTCGTAATTCCTTCTGTAATTTTCTTCATGCTGATCCAGAAGCGCATTGCTGGCGGTTTGGCACAGGGCTCTATCAAATAAAAGGAGATATTGTTATGAAAACGATTGGATATGCAATTGTCGGTACGGGATATTTCGGTGCTGAACTTGGTCGCATTATGAAAGAGCAGGAGGGGGCAAAAATTGTTGCAGTTTATGACCCCGAAAATGCTGAGACTGTGGCAAAAGAGCTTGGCTGCGATGTCGAAACGGATTTGGATAAGCTCTGCTCGCGTGATGATGTCGACGCTGTGCTGGTAGCTTCGCCGAACTATCTGCACAAAGAGCCAGTTTTGACAGCAGCACGTCATAAGAAGCACGTCTTCTGTGAAAAGCCGATCGCGCTTTGCTATGCGGACTGCGACGAAATGGTACGCGCCTGCAAAGAAAACGGTGTGATCTTCATGGCAGGCCATGTCATGAACTTCTTCCGCGCGGTACGCCATACAAAGCAGCTGATCGCAGAGGGGAAAATCGGTCGTGTTCTCTATTGCCACTCTGCACGAAACGGCTGGGAAGAGCCGCAGCCGTCCATCAGCTGGAAGAAGATTCGCGCAAAATCCGGTGGTCACCTTTATCACCATATCCACGAGCTGGACTGCATTCAGTTCCTGATGGGACCGGCAACAGAGGTTACCATGACTGGCGGTAATGTTGCGCATAAGGGTGAACAGTTTGGCGACGAGGACGATATGCTGTTCCTCTTGCTGGAATTTGGAAACGACACCTACGCTGTTGTGGAATACGGCTCTGCCTTCCACTATCCGGAGCATTATGTGCTGATTCAGGGTACAAAAGGCTACATTAAAATTGATATGTGCAATGTCGGCATGACGGTTAAAACTGCAGATGGTGAAGAAGAGCATTATCTGGTTCATGAGACCCAGGAAGAAGACGATCAGAGGACTCAGATTTATCACAGCACAGAAATGGATGGTGCAATCCAGTACGGTCATCCGGGCAAAAAGCCGCCGCTGTGGCTGCACGGAATCATGAAGAATGAAATGAAGTTCTTCAATGGCATTATGCATGGCGATCCGGTTACTGACGAGTTCCGTCCGCTCCTGACCGGTGAAGCTGCACGCGCAGCAATTGCTTCTGCAGACGCGGCCACAAAGTCGCTTCGTGAAGACCGCAAAGTTAAGGTTTCTGAAATCACAGGATAGTTCCATTTTCTTTATAAAAATTATAAGCAAGTTCTGTTCATCAAACAAATATGTACAGAGTTATTAAAGAAAGAGGGCAAACAAATGAAACATACTTTGAAACGTCTATTTAGCACATTTCTTGTATCGTGTCTCCTTTTGACTATGTTCCCGCTTTCGGTATTCGCTTCCAGCACAAATGGCAGCAGCATAATAGAAGTCTTATCAAGAGCAAGTAAAACCGGCTTCTATTATAATTTTGACGGCGATACTTCATTTGACGGAAGCCGTATCGTTTCGGGAACAGAACAGGATATTTCGCGCTTAAAAGCCAGCACTCAAGGAACAGTTATTGTTCGATATAGAAGTACGGCATCTACAAATCAAGTCCTATTTGCGGCGGGAAGCTCCACAGAGAAGGACAAATATGGCGCGGTTATGGTTAATAATGTTTCGGGGATGAAAATGCAACGAATTGATTTCCCAGGTGGAATGGTCGCAAATCTCCGTGGAACAACTACCGGGTCTGGCTGGCATACCTTTGTTTACAGTGTAGATGCTAGCGACCTTACAAATACACAAGCAAAATCTGTAACAAGCTTTGATGGGAGTACCACTACACAGTTTCCGAATTTCGCCTCGTGGTTCAATTATAATGCAGAGGTTAATGATATTCAGTTTTTGAATATTGGTGGTACATCTGGCGCGTTGGCAAACTCGAGTAATAATGCAAATTTTGTAGGAGATATTTCTTTTGTTGCGTTTCTTCCAGAATTTATGTCACAGCAAGAAGCGGCGGCAATCTCCGGAGCAGAATGGCCTATTGGTAATCCCTTGGTATTCTCAAAGCATGACTTGAACATTCAGAGTGACGATGATGCAGTCCAACTTAGTGATGACGTTCTTGAGACTCTAAATAGCGCTGATAACATTACCATATTGGTGAAGTACAAAAACACGACAAATGGACCTGGTTCACTTCTGAGTGTCAGCGATACAAGCAAAAACGATGCACATTTCCACTTGTATCAATCGGGCAACCGTGTTGGATTTGAATTTAGAAATTCTGATTCTCCTAAATATTCTGCTTACTGCACTACGTTCGGTTATGAAGACAATATCGTTGCGTTCAAGGCAGAAAGCGGCGTAGGTTACAAGTTATTTGCAAATGGTCAAAAAGGCGGAACGACAGCCAAAACAGGTGATGATTACCAATGGCTAGGCGATATTCCGAACTTGACGACTGGTTATATTGGGAAAATGGATCGGCTGATTAGTTCCAGCAGTTATCCATACACAGGTACAATTGATTATATCTATGTCTTCACGTCGGCACTTTCTGACGAACTGCTTCTTGAGCTGACAAGGCCAACGTCCAGGAATGTTTTTTACGAGGGCGATGCTACAAGCTCGACATTCTTCAGAATTCCGTATTTGCTGTACTCTTCAAAGGGAACCTTAGTTGCTGGTTCCGATACAAACTATGGCAGCACTGGCGATTCAGCAGAGAATATTGACTCTGCACTTAGAATCAAGCATCAGGCACTCAGCTATACAGCGAATGATGGTTGGGAAGATGCGATTACGCCAGATTGTCTGCATATGAGTGACTATGCAGATGAATACGGATACAAACAAGGCTCAGCCTCCTTTATTGATGGAGTCATCGTAGAAGATACTGAGTATACAGACAGAATTTTGCTGTTGATAGACGCCTTTGCTTGGAACGGCGGCGGTTTCCAATCACTTAATATCGATGCTTATGGACAAGCGCATGGTGGTGTCGCTCGGAGTATGCCATTCGGTGACGGCTTCTGCACCATTGCGGGGCATAAATATTTCCTGCTCTCCGATCAAAACGTGAAGTCTGGAAATGTTAATATGAACACCGTTCGCAGTCGCTTTAACTACGCTGCTGATATTTATGGCGAGAAGAACGCGGATGGCAGATATAACGTTTATCATTTGCTGGGTACACCGACGGAGTATTCTTCCGACGGAACGACAGTTGATGATAGCAATTTGTCGCTTGGTGAGCTTTCAGAATACAGTCTCGGTGAAAATTATGAACTGTACAAGGACGGTCAGCTTTTGCATGTTACGCAGCGCAGCTCGGACATACAGGCAGCTTCGCAGTCTGTGCCGATGAAAATTTTCTATGAAGACTCTGAACTGCAAGTTTACAATACCAGTTATATCATGCAGGTTTATTCAGACGATGATGGAGAAACGTGGCATACGGACAAGATTATTTCTGGCATGGTCAAGAGAGAAGAGTCTCGGTACTATCTGACTGGACCTGGACATGGCATTCAAATTCAGAATGGTGATCATGCTGGCAGACTGGTTGTTCCAATCTACTATCAGCTTACTGGAGGAAATGGTACGCTGACAAGTGGCGCACGAACGGAAGTTATTTATAGTGATGATGGTGGAAACACTTGGGCACACGGTGACTGCCTTCCTGGAACAGTCGGTCATGAATCTGTTGTTGTAGAACTTCCAAATGGCAATTTGCAGATTTTTATGCGAAATACCAGCGGCAGCGGGGGTAAGATTAAAACCGCGACAAGTCTTGATGGCGGCGAAACATGGATTGATGTTACATCGGGACTTGGCGATAATCTGGCCGGTACGAACAGCCAGTTGTCAGCACTTTCATATAGTGGAACGGTTGTCTCGAAAAAAGATGGACAAGCACATCCTGCAGTTTTGCTGTCAATGGCGTATAACACCTCCAGAACAGATGGGCGTATCTATGTCGGCTTGATCAAAGAAAATGGTCAATACGACAACGGGAGCACGAAGTACTCTATCGACTGGGAATACGTCTATCAGGTTACTGAGGCCAGTGCACTCTTTGCTTATAGTAGTCTAGTTGAACTTGGCGATGGACGAATTGGAATGATCTATGAAGCATCGCCGACCACTTCGTGGGCAGATGGTTTGCGGTATATGTACTATGAAGAATTTACCATGAGTGAACTCACTGCGAATTGACGATTTAAATGTTCAGCGGGCTCTCATTATGAGAGCCCGCTACCGCCTAAAAGGAGAATACACAATGGATGAAAAGTTAAAAAGATATCAGGGCATCTTCCCTGCGTTTTACGCTTGCTATGATGATACAGGCAGAGTATCAACTTCTCGAACAAAGTCGTTGGCTAAGTACCTGCTTGCCAAAGGCGTAACAGGTCTTTATGTTGGTGGTTCCTCTGGTGAATGCATCTACCAAAGTGTAGAAGAACGCAAGGCCATCCTCGAAGCCGTTATGGACGCTGTTGGCGGCAAGCTCGTCGTCATCGCGCACGTCGCCTGTAACAACACCGCCGACAGCTGCGAGCTGGCGCGGCACGCCGAAAGCCTCGGCGTTGACGCAATCGCCGCCATCCCGCCGATCTATTTCCATCTGCCGCCGTATGCCATCGCGGACTATTGGAATACGATCTCTGCGGCTGCGCCAAACACGGATTTTATCATCTATAACATCCCACAGCTTGCGGGTGTCGCGCTCAGCACGCAGCTTTTGCAGGAAATGGCTAAAAATCTGCGCGTCATCGGCGTTAAAAACTCGTCTATGCCGACGCAGGATATCCAGATGTGGCTTGATGCGACCGAGCGCGAGCTCGTCGTGTTCAACGGTCCGGACGAGCAGCTGATCTCTGGTCTTGCCATCGGCGCGACCGGCGGCACCTACGCCGTCATGCCTGAGCTCTATCTCAAAATCTACGAATGCTATCACGCCGGGCGCATGGAGCTGGCACGCGAAATTCAAAACGAATGCTGCCGCATCATTTATAAGATGTGCAGCTGCCATGGCAATCTCTACGCCGTCATGAAAGAGATTCTGCGCCGTGAAGGTATGGACGTCGGTACTGTGCGCGCGCCGCTGCCGAATCTTGTCGCATCCGACATGGACACCGTCGTCTGTGCGAAGCAGATGATTGAAGAGGCTGTCCAGAAATATGTAAAAGCATAAATCACAGACCTGTTTTTGAATTGTAGCAAGAGGTGCATGTACATGAACGAAATGAGAAAACAGCAATTTACCGAGGCGCATACTTGGGTACGCGCGGAATTGGATCGCTGCGTAAATTTTTGGCTGAAAAACGGCATGGATCCGGAATTCGGCGGTGTCTATACCTGCCT
>ERZ780141.1445-NODE-1445-length-13953-cov-10.082458_pt1 | contig 13953 bp, 12 predicted proteins | sample MGYA00433080_ERZ780141 | MGnify/ENA primary metagenome ERZ780141 (study PRJEB29588, sample SAMEA2154047) | human gut metagenome | biome: human gut; feature: human-associated habitat; material: faeces | place: Denmark | collected 2008/2010 ... | reverse complement strand
AGCTTCGAGACTGCGGTAAATCGACTTGGAGGTAGAGTGATAGGTTTCTCCGATGCCAACACCACAAGCAGCAGCAAGGGCGAAACCCTCAAAGACACCATCATGATGGTGAGCAATTATGCCGACCTTATCGTGATGCGCCACCACATTGAGGGCGCCGCACGATATGCCAGCGAATTCGCACCCGTGCCTATCATCAACGCTGGCGACGGTGCCAACCAACACCCAAGCCAAACGATGCTCGATCTCTACTCTATCAATAAGACACAAGGCCGACTTGACAACCTCACCATCACCATGGTGGGCGACTTGAAATACGGCAGAACTGTGCACTCGCTCCTTATGGCTATGCAATACTTCAAACCACGATTCAATTTCGTGGCATGCGACGAATTGCAAATGCCTACAGAATACAAGGAGTTCTGCGAGGCTCACGGCATAGAATATCACGAATACCGCGACTTCTCTGAAGACGTTATCAACGAAACCGACATTCTATACATGACCCGCGTGCAACGCGAGCGCTTCACCGACCTGCTCGAATATGAGCGCGTGAAGAACCTCTACAACCTGCACAACTCTATGCTCGACAACAGCAAACCTAATCTGCGTGTGCTTCACCCACTGCCTCGCGTCAACGAAATCAGTTACGACGTAGACAGCAACCCTAAGGCATACTATTTCCAGCAGGCTCAAAACGGACTCTATGCCCGTCAAGCCATCATCTGTCGCTCTCTCGGCATTGATTGCTAATCAACAACATCTCATTTTTCAACGAACAATACATCTTTAATATATATGACAAAGATTAATAACGATTCTCTTGCAGTTGCCGCCCTGAAAAACGGCACTGTCATCGACAGAATCAATCCTGAAGCATTGTTTAAAGTGGCTGATTTGCTCGACATCAAGAGCATCAAGAGCAGCGTGACCATCGGTGTGAACCTTGACAGCAAGCACATGGGCAAAAAAGGCATCATCAAGGTTGCCGACACATTTTTCTCGCAAGAGACGCTCAACCGCATAGCGCTGATTTCGCCACAGGCAAAAGTAAATATCATCCACGACTATTGCGTGACCGAAAAGCGCCTCGTGAGCCTACCCGATACTCTTATCGACCTCGTGAAGTGCAACAATCCTAAGTGCATCACCAACAATGAGCCAATGCCTACGGTATTCCACGTGGTTGACCGCGCACCAGTGACCCTCCGCTGCCATTATTGCGAGCACAAAGTACAACAAAAAGAACTAACCATCAAATAAACATAGCACACACTTGGGAAAGAAAGAAAATTGGCGACCAGGCAATATGGTTTACCCTGTGCCTGCTATGCTTGTGAGTTGCGGCGCGACAGAAGATGAATACAACGTGTTCACTGCCTCTTGGGTTGGAACTATCTGTTCCGATCCGGCTATGTGCTACGTGAGCATTCGCCCTTCGCGCCACAGCTACGACATCGTGAAGCGAAATATGGCTTTCACACTCAATCTCACGACTGAAGAGTTGGCTAAAGCCACCGATTGGTGCGGAGTGCGCTCAGGACGCGACTACAACAAGTTTGCCGAAATGAACCTCACCGCAATGAAAGGCGAAATGGTGGCGGCTCCCTACATTGACGAAGCACCTATCAGCATAGAGTGCAAGGTGAAGCAAATCATTCACCTCGGCACTCACGATATGTTTATCGCCGATGTAATGAACGTGCTTGCCGACACCCGATATATCGACCCTAACACCGGCGAATTCGACCTGAAAAAAGCCAAACTTCTGGCTTATTCACATGGCGAATACTTCAAACTGGGCGAGAGAATTGGCAACTTCGGCTGGTCTGTGAAAAAGAAATAACCATAAACAACACATAAACACATAAAAAAAACATACCCTAATATGGAACAAGACAAAGTAATTTTCGACATCATCGAACGTGAACATCAACGCCAAAAGAAAGGCATCGAACTTATTGCTTCTGAAAACTTCGTGAGCGAACAAGTGATGCGTGCCATGGGCTCGTGCCTCACCAACAAATATGCCGAAGGCTATCCTGGCCACCGCTACTATGGCGGATGCCAAGTAGTAGACGAGGCTGAGACTACAGCCATCGAACGCCTGAAGCAACTTTTCGGCGCTGAATATGCCAACGTGCAACCTCACTCTGGCGCTCAAGCCAATATGGCTGTTTTCATGTCGGTGTTAAAACCTGGCGACACTTTCATGGGTCTTAACCTCTCACACGGAGGTCACCTTTCACACGGTAGCCCAGTGAACTTCTCTGGCATCATGTTCAACCAAGTTGAATACAACGTTAAGGAAGATACCGGTCTTGTTGACTACGACCAAATGGAAGAAACTGCTCGCCGCGTTCATCCAAAACTTATCGTAGGTGGCGCAAGCGCTTATTCTCGCGAATGGGATTATGCCCGCATGCGCAAGATTGCTGACGAAGTAGGTGCACTCCTTATGGTGGATATGGCTCACCCTGCTGGTCTTATCGCTGCTGGTTTGCTCGAAAACCCAGTGAAATATGCTCACATCGTCACTTCTACCACTCACAAGACTCTCCGCGGTCCTCGCGGCGGTATCATCATTATGGGTAAAGACTTCGAAAACCCATGGGGCAAAACCACTCCTAAGGGCGTAATCCGCAAGATGTCGTCACTCCTCGACTCTGCCGTATTCCCCGGCGTGCAAGGCGGCCCTCTCGAACACGTAATCGCTGCCAAGGCTGTAGCATTTGGCGAGGCTTTGCAACCATCTTTCAAAGAATATCAAACTCAAGTGAAGAAGAATGCTCAAGTTATGGCTCAAGCGCTCATCGACAAGGGCTACAAGATTGCTTCTGGCGGTACCGACAATCACTGCATCCTCGTGGACTTGCGCACTAAGTTCCCTGAATTGACTGGTAAGGTTGCTGAAAAGGCTCTCGTTGACGCCGACATCACCGCAAACAAGAATATGGTGCCATTCGACAGCCGCTCTCCATTCCAGACTTCTGGTATCCGTCTTGGCACTCCTGCCATCACCACTCGTGGCGCGAAGGAAGATCTTATGGGCGAAATCGTGGAAATGATCGACACCGTGCTCACACACCCAGAAGACGAAGCCGTAATCAAGATGGTTCGCGACAAGGTAAATGCCACTATGGCCGACTACCCAATGTTTGCTTATTAATGCACGCTATCTCGGTTTTAAACCCGATTCGGTCATTTGGGATTGGATATCTTTCGGAGTTTTAGAAGAGCATATTTTTATTTCCTTTTAATGAGTAATAACAAACTATCGCGAATTAAAAACAAGCAAAAGATGCCTTATAAAAACCGAAAGGCTCCAAGCAGTAGAGAAAAATCACACATATACGGTCTAATAACCGATTTGGGTTAAATTGTTACATCGGCAGAAAAGATAGCCTTTCCTTAAGAAAAGATCTTTTAGCCAAATCGAAACAATTCTCAGACCGAATGACTCAAAACAGGTTAATTCGCTTATAAAAGCGAAATTAAACCCACTATAATACTGGCTAACATCCATAACAGATGTTACAAAACGTTGTCATAATTTATTTTTTTGAAAAATTGTTCATTTTTTCCCGAAAAAAATATGGCAAGAAAAAAAAGATTATTATCTTTGTAACATCTAACAATGATTGATATAAAGTATTAGTAAAGTAACATCATTTATTTAGTAATGCGAAGATACGGGCGATGTGAATCGGCCGTATTTTTGTTTTTATACCTATCCGAATCACCTTAACTCACAATTTTTCACATCTACGACCTAATGGCCTATTTGGATTAAAAAAAATCCGGAGCGATGCCCCGGATCAGTATATTGACATTTCTGCTTAATTTTCCTTGCTTAGAAGAAGTATGTGGCTCTGATGTGCCACGTGCGCAATTTGTGAGCATTGTCATCCAGTAGCTTTGTCTTTAATGCCTGGCTCAAACCCCACTCGTGGCTTGCTGAAATCTGGAATTTTCGCATCAACTCCACGCCGAAGCCCACATGCATGCCAAGCGACGTGGTGGTATAGTCCAAATGTCCGCCATCGTTATGACCCAAAAGAATGTTGATGGTTGGGCCGGCAAACAAAAATGGATATATCTTATTCTCAATACCATTCAGGTTGATATAGCGGTATTTCAAGTTCAATGGAATTTCAAGCACATGCATTGTCGCCTTCTCAACATCCACGCCTTGCAATTGCCAAATCTTTTGCTCACCGAGGTGCAACTTCGCTTGCGTATAGTTGTATATCAACGAAGCATCCACACCCATACCGATGCCAGGGAAAAATATTTCGCCATTCACACCCAGCGAACCACCCACTGTGCGCTCTGCTTCATACAACTTATAGATTCCGCGTTGATAAGCCGGAAAGTCGTTAATATTCGCTCCAGCCACGATACCCCATCGCGACTCTGCCGATGCACTGACAGCCACTGCTGCCATCATCACAATCATCAATCTTGATACTAATTTTCTCATATTATCGTTTTGTGGCATCCCGATGCCATTTTCTTATTTCAAAATTCTTTGCAAATCTACAATATTTCATCGTTTTGGGCAAAAAAATATCATTAAACCACATTCAAACATCTATGTTTTAAGATATATTATGAAGGCAATACCCCCACAATGGGTAATATCCCTTATTCCCGACATCTCGCAGCTCGCCAGTTTACACCGATTTGGCATTCTGCCACAAACATCGTATCTTTGCATCATGGAAGAACAAGAAAGACAAAGAATAGAGGAAGACATCGTAAAGATGCTGAAAACGGTTTACGACCCTGAAATACCAGTCGACGTGTATAACCTCGGACTGATATACGGCATCGTTGTGGAGGACGACGGCACTGTGAAAATCGATATGACTCTCACAGCACCTACCTGCCCCGCAAGCGACTTCCTTTTTGAGGACATCAACATGAAGGTGAGCAGCATCAATGGCGTGAAAGCTGTTGAAACCAACCTCGTATTTGAGCCAGAATGGGACCGCGACATGATGAGCGAAGAAGCCAAACTCGAATTAGGCTTCCTTTAAAACCACAGCAATACACATCTTATTAATATATGCCGGGCAATCTCACATATTTCATCTCTGACCTTCATCTGGGCGCACGCTACATCATCAATAAGCGTGAGCACGAGATGCGCATTGTGCAGTGGCTCGACTCTATCAAGCACTCGGCTGGCAACATCTATCTCCTTGGCGATATTCTCGACTATTGGTTTGAATACCGCTGCGTGGTGCCTCGCGGTTTCGTGAGATTTTTCGGCAAACTTGCCGAACTTGCCGACTGCGGCATCAACATCTATTGGATGACAGGCAACCACGACATCTGGATTTTCGACTACCTCCCAAAGGAATTGGGCATACACCTGATTCACGGCCCTATCACCACATCCATCCAAGGCAAAACATTCTTGCTAGACCATGGCGACAACGTGGGCGAAAAGAAACTTGGCTACGCTGTGATGCGCAGCATATTCCGCAACCGTCTCTGCCAATGGCTATATGCCGGCATACACCCGCGCTGGACCATTCCTTTCGCCACTGGATGGTCGAAGAGCAATCGCGTGTGCCGCAACGAAGCGAAGATTCAGCAAGAAATAGATTTCGGCATGAATGCCCTCACCACCTTCTCAGAGCAATACTCTGCAGCACACCCCGAAGTAGACTATTTCATCTACGGACACCTTCACACGATGGTCGACAAGACTCTCACCACAGGCAAGCGCATGCTGGTGATTGGCGAATGGATCAACAGCTGCAGCTACGTAGTGTTCGACGGCAGCGATCTCAAACTTCTCAAAATCACACAATAAGGGCATACTTCGGAGGAAAATCATCAGACTTTTAACTACAGTTTTAACATCCCCTTTTTACCATCATTTTACACAGAAAAATCTGTAAACATTAAATTTTGTTTATTTGGTTGCTCCTGCCATTTTTTTATCATTTTGCTATTTTCTGCAATTTTTTTGCTATATTTGTATCGAAATTTGCAAGCCTATCAGTGTCTTGCTTGACATTTTTCTACTCTATTTTTTTAGAAAAAGTCGACAAAAAACAGAATTTATGTCTGATTTAACACTATTTAACAATAAGCATTTGATTAGACTTATAGACACTAATAGATTGATTTATAATAAATTAAATAACATCTCTCCTCTCTCAGTTTGCAATATGCCGAAAAAATATGTTTTATAGCATATTTTAAAATTTGCTAAATAAGAAACATTGGTGCATATTTGTAACATAAACCTAAAACAATCTTTTATACCTTAAAAAATTATACCTATTGAAGACCTAAAAAGGGACTTTGTTGATAAAGTTCCTTTTTATTTTTTTATATACTTATCACTTTGATAACTCGACGGATTGTGCTAACTTTACAAAAGTTACGAATAACCAGAGAACTTATTACATAAACATCCTTTCACAGAAAACTATTATGACACAACAAGAATTGCTTTCAATAGCTAATCAATTCTGCATTCAAAGTCCTGCCATCGACGTTAAGCCTCTGGGCAACGGACTCATCAACACCACCTACAAAGTCACAACCGAAGGCTCTGCCCCCGACTATGTGATGCAACTCGTAAACACCAATATATTCCCCGATCCCGACATGCTGATGAACAACATCGTAGCCGTCACTAAGCATATTCGCCACAAATTGCAAGAAGCCAACGTGAGCGATATCAACCGCCGATGCCTCAACTTCATCAACACCAAAGGCGGCAAATACTACGAAATGGTGGGCACCGACTGCTGGAGAATGATGGAATTCATCCCCGACACCGTTTCCCAAAGCGGCGTCTCGCCAGAGAGTTCTTACATCGTGGGCAAGACATTCGGCGAATTTCAGGCAATGCTCGCCGACATCAACGAAGAATTGGGAGAAACCATCAAGGACTTCCACAATATGGAGTTCCGCTTGCAGCAACTGCGCGAGGCCGTAGCAGCCGACGCTGCCGGCCGACTACACGAGGTGCAATGGCTGGTTGACGAACTCGAAAGCCGCGCCGACGAGATGTGCAAGGCCGAACGACTTCACCGCGAAGGCAAGCTGCCAAAGCGCATCTGCCACTGCGACACCAAGGTTGACAACATCCTCTTCGACCGCGATGGCAACGTGCTCTGCGTGATCGACCTCGACACCGTGATGCCAAACTTCGTCTTCTCCGACTTCGGCGACTTCCTGCGCTCGGCTGCCAACACAAGCACCGAAGACCAAGCCGACCTCAGCAAAGTATCGTTCAACATGGATATTTTCCGACCATTCGCCAAGGGATACATCGAGAGCGCACGCCAGTTCCTCACACCAGTGGAAATCGAGAACCTGCCATACGCAGCCTGCCTGTTCCCATACATGCAGACCGTGCGATTCCTTGCCGACTACATCAATGACGACACCTACTATCGCATCCAGTATCCAGAGCACAACCTCGTGCGCTCAAAGGCACAATTCCGTCTGCTTCAAAGCGCCGAGAGCCATCTGCAAGACATGCAGCAATACATAGCACAACTCATGTAATCCCATCCCCTCTCCCCACATATTTTGCGCACACATCTATGGCGCAGAATTTATTTTGAACGCATCTTTATGGCGCAACGCCTTTTTTGCGCACATTCCTATGATGCAATACACCCCTATGGTCGGCAACACCGCTTCACGCAGCGTCGCCGACCATAATCTTTTCCCAGAAAAAAGCCAAAAATTTAACACAACTTGCAATTGCCCCAATTAGTCCGTTTCATATAAATTTATTAACTTTACACAAAACTTTATTTTCATTAAGCATTATGGCTAAATTAAACCGAATAAAAGCAGTCTTAGCCGAGAAAGACAAAACAAGCAAATGGCTGGCAGAAACAGTTGGCAAGTCTGCTTGCACCGTTAGCAAATGGTGCAGCAATTCTGTTCAACCAGATTTAAACACTTTGGATAAAATTGAAAATCTCCTTGGCGTTGACAAAATAGAACTTTTAACAGCATCTGACAATTAACATAAAACATTATAAATCATGTCTGACATTATTGACAAAGAAAGAGCTATTCGTAGCATCATTAGCAGTGCCATTAAGTCTTATGCAAATGGCTTTTCAACACGTCATCTTGCAGAGGTAGATGACGAGAATGGTGTAATTAACATGAAGATACACAATATCTTTATTGCAGCTCTCGGTCCTGAGATACAATACTATTCAGCTTTAGCTCGTTCTTTAGATAGTTCTTTGGGCAATATGCTTGAAAGTATGGCTATCAGTATAGCTGCTTTGAATTACGATGTGAGTCAGCATGTGGAAGGAACTTTATATAATGAGCAGACCGATTATATTGCCGAATTGCTTGAACAATATAAAAGAAGAGAGGATAGGCGCACCCCAAAAGCTACCGATTATCGCGGGATCTCGTCAATGCGAGGTACTGCTCACACAAAGCGTCATGAAAGTGATTATTATCTTGTTGATGTTGAGACAGGTATGCACTACCTTATTGAGCTAAAAATCGGTGGAGACCTTGACAATAAGAAAGCTCGCTCTGAAAAAGAAGCTCTTTTGGAGCAATATTGTATTCTCACGAACCAACTTGGCTCAGAGGATAAGGTAAAGATACTATTCGCAACAGCTTATAACCGTTATGGTGAGGGAAAGCCATGGACTCAAGGTCGTGTACGTCAGTTCTTCTCAGAAGACGAACTTTGTATTAGTAAGGATTTTTGGGACCTTGTGTGTAAATCAGAGAATGGTTACGATATTGTTATTGATGAATACAGAAAGAATGCACATTACATCAATGAAGCACTTGATGAAATAAAGGCTGCGTTCCTTCCTAATGACAATTTTTAAATGGAAAATCCAAAATGGCGTAAATGTATATTGAAAGCCGATAGTAGGGATATTATTAAGAAAATCCCCGACAATTCTATTGACTTTATCCTGACTGACCCACCATATAATTTGGGACAACATTCAACAGGCAACATACCATTACCAGGACGTTCCGCCATGAATAATGATCTGGCAGAATGGGACAAAATTGACTTCAACCCAGAAGAATGGGCTGATGAGTTTATTCGTATACTTAAGCCCACAGGAAATCTTTTTATTTTTACTTCTTATAACCAACTGGGTAGATGGTACAACTGTCTTGACCATAGGTTTGATACTTCAAATTTCATGATATGGCACAAGACAAATCCTGCGCCTAAAATTTTTAAAGCAGGATTTCTAAATAGTTGTGAGATGATATTTACATGTTGGAATAAAAAACATACATGGAATTTTATTTCACAAGCAGAAATGCATAACTTTATACAAAGTCCAATATGTATGTCACCTGAGCGTCTGAAAAACCCGAAACATCCAACCCAAAAGCCTGTGTCAATTCTAAAAAGAATGATTGAGATAGCATCAAATAAAGATGATATTATATTTGACCCATTTATGGGAGTTGGTTCTACTGGAGTTGCAGCATTAGAGTTGGACAGACGATTTATAGGTGTAGAACTCGAAGAATCTTACTTTGCTGCCGCAAAAATAAGAATAGAAGACACATTGACGATCAGTGATAAAAAAACAGATATGCCAAATAAATATACAGAAGAAGACCAGAATTCGATGAAAGTGTGTGATTCTAATGTTGCATACCAAACGACTCTTTTCGAATTGGATGAGTTTTTTCACCCTGAACAAAAGCAGACTATTTCTGCCCAAAATTTAGCCTCTAGACTTCAGCCAATAATAAAATGGCCAGGAGGAAAAGAGAAAGAATTGAAGTATATTCTCCCGAACGCACCTTCCTTCAAAAGATATTTTGAACCTTTTGTTGGAGGTGGTTCTGTATTCATGGCAATGACTGCTACTGAATACTATATCAATGACTTTTCATCAGAACTAATATCTCTATACAATAATATTGCAACTAGTAATGAAAATTTCTTCTGGTATGCAGAATTGATGGATAAGTCATGGGGGAATTGTGTAAAGTTCTTCAACGACAACCGAGTTCTTGTTGAAAAATATCTTGAATACAGAGAAGAAAAAATTATTCAGGAAGATTTAAAAAATTACATTCACGATTTCTGCGTAAGTAAGAAGGATGAAATTTTTGCCATATTAGGAAACGAAATCTCCTCTTTACCTTCGATTATCATGAAGGAAATGGAGACAAATCTTTTCCGTAAAATGGTGCGTATGCGCAAACTCGAGATGGAGAAGCACATGCTTCCAGAAAAAGATTTAGATGATAACATAGAAACTGCGATAAAGAGTGCAGTCTACATGAATTATCGTTATCTTTATAATAACAAAAGCATTGCAGATTGTGCACCAACTTTGCACAGCGCTTTGTTCTTTTTTATGCGTAACTATGCCTATAGTGGCATGTTCAGATATAGCAGTAAGGGAGATTTCAATGTCCCTTATGGCGGAATAGCCTATAACAGTAAACTGATGGCAAAGAAATTGAATTATTATCGTTCAAAGCCATTGCTGAGACATTTCTCCAATACAATGATATATAATCTTGACTTTGAAGAATTTCTCAGGACAGCGAACCCAAATGAGGATGATTTTGTTTTCCTAGATCCACCTTACGATAGCGAGTTTAGCACCTATGCACAAAATGCTTTCACTAAGAAAGATCAAGAGAGACTCGCTAACTATATGGTAAACGAGTGCCGCGCTAAGTGGATGATGATAATAAAGAACACAGACTTTATCTATGGTCTCTACAATAAGGATGGTATCAACATCAGAACCTTTGACAAAGAATACCTTGTTAGTTTTATGAATAGAAACGACAAGAAAGTAACACATCTTCTTATAACCAATTACTAATGGAGAAACAACGTATATCAGAACCCGAATTGATTCTGCCAGCTCTTTATCTAATGAAAAGAAAAGGCGGAAGTTATTACACTGGAGGATTATTCCAAATTGCGCACTCTTGTCGGTTATTACAAGAAAGAATCTCACCGCAATCTAATCATCCAAAACTTACTATACTATGTGCGCTCTGATGGACGCAAAGGTTCTATGTTCAAAAACGACTGTTCTATCATTCCAAAATATCTACTTTTGCACCATAAAGATAAGGCTGAATTATATGAACTTTATGAAGATGAACCAATTCTGGCAGACGCATCGTTCTTAAGAACATTAGTGTTCAGCATAACTGGAGAAACTTATCTTTGTTTTCGATTGAAAAGTTCTTCACAAATTAGAATTTCTGATATCAAAGTTAAACAATCCAAGCTTAAGTACAATCAGAGAAATTACTCTCCATATTTAACAACAATTGATCAAATAATAGATTATTAACATGAACGTTGGTAGCGAACAAATAACTCTTGATAAGAGCCTCGTGGTTGCTCAAGATCAACCACTATCAGACAGACAACTTCAACAATGCCTCATTAACGCCCTTGGAAAGGACAAATGTAAAATCCATCGAATAGCAAAACGCAAATGGGCATTAGAATATAATGATAATGGGAAAATATATCATCTTCTCGTTAGGTCTTGTACATATTTAGGAAACCCACACCCTATTTTTAAGAAGAGAGTGCAGTTGCCACTATGGTTCAACGAATATACGAATGCCATCCATAAGAGCAATCCCGACATTGAAATACGCTATGTCGGCATCTACCATTATGGCGACACGCATCATGGTGACAATATCATCTTTATAGATTTTAAAATAGACACCTATTTGACAAAAAAAGGCCATAATTCTTCCGCCCATGTCTATACAAATGACTTGTTCCAAGCCATGACCTATGGTGTGTTTACCAAAACAGACTACTTTGACAATAGTATTACCGCTATCAGAAGAGATAAATTCAAAGACTATCTCTGCGGAAAAACCTCTCAAGCGAACACTCTATTTGATTTATTTCAGAAATTCAATTGTGGTTTCACTTTCGGACAATGGCTTAAGGCCCTTGATGTTATTAAAGAAATGTACAACAACGATTGGCACCAATGGAGACAAGCGGAATGGGCAGGTTGGTTTTTGGAATACAAGTTTAATAAGTTTACCATAGATAATAACATTACAAACCAAATGCGCTATGTAGGAAGTTCCTTAAAGAAAGATGGCGACTTAGACTTTGACATTCGCTTTGATGAAGATGATTTCTATGGCGACCTAAAAGCGAGCGATATTCATAAGAAAGAGACTCCAGGCAATGACCAAGAGAATCTTATTGAATGCATTTACCAATTTGATAAATTTTGGTACGTCATTTATGAACATGAGACTATCAAAGATACAGAAGTTGGCTACGAAGCCACGAAAGCCAGAAATCGCTTTATTAAAAGCATCGATCCTTCTTACAACAAGGACGAAATGTCCTATTCCAGCCGTATGAAGAATTCAGTGAAATTCATTAAGATGTCAATTATTGGACTTAATCGAGTTAACTTTCGTGAAGCTTTGACAGACTTTAACCAAGGTCACCAACAAGATGGTAACGAGAGAAAGCCCAAATTTAATATAAACAAAAAGGTATTACAAAACGACAACTTTGTAGTATTTCGCTATACATATAAACAACAATAATGATTCCATTTAAATTTATAGATTTATTCTGCGGTATAGGCGGCTTCCACCAAGCGATGGATTCTCTTGGTGGAGAGTGCGTTTTTGCCAGTGATATAGATGAGGATTGCAGAAAGACATATAAGGCAAACTACGGAATTACCCCAGCAGGAGATATTACCAAAATTGATGCTGCCAGCATTCCTACACATGATGTTCTTTGCGGAGGCTTCCCATGTCAAGCTTTTTCTAAAGCAGGGAATCGATTAGGCTTTGACGACCCAACAAAAGGCACACTATTCTTTGATATTTGCCGTATAATAGAATATCACCACCCCAAGTATGTCCTACTAGAGAATGTTCGCAACCTTGCTAGTCACGACCATGGTAATACATGGAAAATAATTCATGACAAATTGGATAATCTCGGTTATAATCTACTGCCAAACCCTGTTATATTTAGTCCTCACTATGTTGGTATTCCACAACACCGCGAGCGTGTCTACATTATGTGTATTCGCAAGGATATAGGCGAAGTGCAACCATTTTCCTTTACCAAAGAACAAATGGTGCCTTGCTCAATCAACTCAATTCTTCAAGATGAGAATGAAATCTCAAATCTAGACGAGTATCAAATTTCTTCCGACATGGAAAGCCTAATCAATCTTTGGAACGAATTTATTCAAAATATTAACGTTCAAAAATTACCCGGGTTTCCCATTTGGTCTGAAAGGTTATGCGATCTTGACCCCAAAGAAGATATATCACAATATCCCACTTGGAAACAAAATTTCATTATGAAAAACAATGAACTATATCTCAATAACAAAGAGTTTATTGACCAATGGCTCATCCGTGCAAAACAGAATCCTTTATTTTTTGGGGCAAAAGCAAAACTAGAATGGCAAGCGGGTCAGACAAAGCACCCCAACATTTGGAATCAAATTTTTCAAATTCGCCCATCAGGAATCCGTGTGAAAGTAAATACATATTTCCCTGCACTCGTTGCCATTGTTCAAACATCCATCATCGGTTCACGAAAACGATTTCTAACTCCACGAGAATGTGCACGTCTTCAAAACTTTCCCGAATCATTTCAACCTGATGTGAAAAGACCTCAAGCATACAAACAATTTGGCAACGCTGTGAATGTTCAAATTGTCAAAATCTTTGCACAACATATGTTCGGAGATGCACAACAACAATTGTCCTGCACAAATGACATTACAAGCAAAACACCAAAGACATTACGAAGAGCACATAAGAGCAGCCCTTCTATTTAATTCTTAACAAAACCGGCAGATTTTATGCCACAGCCTAAGGTCTGTCGGTTTATTTTATATTATTGCTGTCCGGTAAAACTCCAAAGAGCATAAATACCCTGCCCGAAGCCCT
>ERZ780141.1441-NODE-1441-length-13969-cov-6.856332_pt1 | contig 13969 bp, 13 predicted proteins | sample MGYA00433080_ERZ780141 | MGnify/ENA primary metagenome ERZ780141 (study PRJEB29588, sample SAMEA2154047) | human gut metagenome | biome: human gut; feature: human-associated habitat; material: faeces | place: Denmark | collected 2008/2010 ... | reverse complement strand
CGGCGTCCAGCATGGCCTTGCCGTCATAATAGCTTCCGGCCAGCGGCTTTTCACAATAGACATGCTTGCCGGCCTGCAGCGCCTGAATGGCGGCTGACGCGTGCAGATTGCCGTGCAGGCAGATATCGATCGCGTCGATATCATCCCGCTGCAGCATGGCGGTATAATCGGTATAGACATTCGGAATGCCGAACTGCTGCGCGCAGCGCTCGGCGGACTGCTGTGTGCGGCTGCACACGGCGACGACCTGCGCCTCCGGGATCTGCGCATACATATTGAGATGCTTCTGCGAGATCATCCCGGCCCCGAGCAGTCCGATGCGGACGGTATCCATAAATAGGTGCCTCCTTGTAAGTGCGTTTATTTCAGATAAAGCACGAAACGGTGAAAATGTCAATAGAAATTTATGGCGTGCATCCGCGCGTAATATAATTAAGGAGAGAACGCGTTGTTCCTCTCGCAGAAAAAATAAAAATCAGCGAAATGACCGAAAAACCCGTCGTTTTTTTAGAGGGTATTTCGTGTTGACAAGATTTTTTTGATGATGTATCATCGAGATAAACGATTACGTAAACGTTTATCTCACACAAACAAAAAATGGAGGGCAGCAATGGCAGTAACGATCAAGGATGTGGCTGCCGCAGCCGGTGTATCCACCGCTACAGTGTCACATGTGTTCAACGCGACCCGCTTTGTTGCCCCGGAAACGGCGGAGCGGGTACGGGAAGCGGCGAGGCAGCTCGGGTATATTCCCAGCATCAACGCCAGCAGTCTCAGAAGCAACCGCTCTAAACGGATCGGGCTGCTTGTGCCATCCATCGCCTCGTTCTTCTCCGTGGATATTCTCGACGCAGTCGAGCAGGTCCTCGTCAAAAACGGTTATCAGCTCGTGCTGGGCTGTTCGCACGAGAATCTGGAGCGGGAAAAGGAGCAGGTGGATATTTTCAACTACCAGCAGATCGACGGCATGCTTATGTTTCCGGCGCCGGGCGACCACAGCTATCTGGACAGTCTGCCAAAAGACTATCCGATCGTGTTCCTTGACCGAAGCGCAGACAACTGTGTCCGGGATGCTGTTATGGGCAACAACGAGCAGGCGGCCTATGAGATCGTCTGCCAGATGATCTGCGAAGGTCACCGCTGCATTGGCGTGGTGAATGGCACAGAGGGCGTCTCTGCACTGACAGAGCGTGTTGAGGGATACAAACGGGCGCTGCGGGACAATGGTATCCCATTCGATCCGGCGCTTGTACAAAACGGCGCATCCACGTCAAAGGGCGGCTATCAGGCCACGCGGCAGCTGCTTGAAAACCGGCAGATCAGCGCGATCCTGTCCCTGTCCCCGGCCATGACAGTCGGATGCTTCCATTATCTCATTGAGCATAAGATCCCGGTCCCCCAGCAGATCGCAATCGTGAGCTTTGGCGATTCCGAATGGGCGGAGATCACGAATCCTCCGCTGACGACCATGCGGCATCCGCTGTTCGAAATGGGACAGATGGCGGCGCAGCGGCTTCTGATGCGGCTGGAGGAGGCGGCAAAGGCGGAACAAGGGCAGCCGAAAGCGCCCTATGAGACGGTCCGCCTGCCCATCGGGATCGTGCGGCGAAAAACATTCTGATCCAGCGCAGCAAACAAATTTACATTACAAATCAATGAAGGAACGAAGGAGTGTAACAGAAACAATGAAAAAGATGATCTCTTTGATCCTGTGCCTTGCGCTCGTGTGCTGCCTGTTTGCAGGCTGCGCGGCCAAGACCGCAGACGACACTACGACACCGGCAGATGCTTCTGCAGACACCGCGCAGACCGAAACCCCCGCAGCTGAAACGGAAACCCCTGCCGCCGATTCCGAAAGCGATGAGAGCGGCATCGAATATAACGGCAAGACCAAGCTTGCCATGTTCGGCCCCCTGACGGGCGACAACATGCAGTACGGCATCAAGATCCGCGACGGCGCGGAGCTTGCGCTCAATCAGTTCAACGCCGCCCACGGCACGAACTTCACCATCGAGTTCAGCGACGACAAGGGCGACCCGAACGAAGCGGTCAACCTCGCAAACAAGATCGTCTCCGACGATACTGTCGTTGCAGCGCTGGCGGGCTACGGCTCCTCCTGCGCGATGGCGACCGCGTCCGTCTTTGACGAGGCTGGCATGATCCTCATCGGCGTTGCCGCCTCCCACGCAGATCTGCCCGGCATGGGTGAGTATGTCTTCCCCATCCCCATGAGCCAGCGCCTTGAGGCTGTCGGCTTCGCGGAAGCGACCGAGAGCTACTGCGGCATCGGCAGTATCGCCATCATTTACCAGAACACCGACCACGGCGTGCAGGCCGCCAACCTCTTCAAGGAGCAGTGGGAATCCATGGGCGGCACCGTCAGTGTCTATGAAAGCTTTGTTCCGGGCGAGACGAAGGACTTCTCCGCCGTCCTGTCTAAGGTGAAGGAAGCCGCCCCCGATATCCTCTATGTCAACGCCTCCTACAACGATTGCGCGCAGGCATTCATGCAGGCCAAGCAGCTGGAGCTTGATGCGCAGTATGTCGGCCCCGGCATGTGCGTCAACGAAGAGTTCCTGGGTCTGGTCGGCGACCAGATCGACGGCACCTATATCCTGTCCTCCACGCCGTGCTTCCTGCCGTCCGTCCTTGAGGCCGGCAACGTCGACGAAGCAACGCAGGCATTTATCGACGCCTATAAAGAAGCATACGGTGAGACACCCGACGGTTTCTCCGCGCAGGGCTATGACTCCGTCAATATCGTTCTCAACAGCATCCTTGCAGCCGGTACGACCGACGCAGCCGCAGTTGCGACGCAGATCGGCCAGATCCGGGATTACCCGGGCCTGTCCGGCTTTGATATGAGCTACAACGACCAGAAGGAAATGAACAAGGGCATTTATGTCTTCCAGCTCCAGAACGGCACGTTTGTCCGCATGAACTGATCGGTAATTACCCCACAGATCTGCTGCATCTGTACCTGCTGTGGCAGATGCAGCAGAATCTTTTATCTGGAGGCGATGTAATGTTATTACAGCAATTCATCAACGGCATTACGATCGGAAGTACCTACGCGCTCGTGGCAATTGGCTTTACGATGATCTTCGGCGTTCTCGAGCTGACGAACTTCTCCAACAGTTCTCTGTATATGTTCGGTGCCTATATGACATGGCTTTTGTATGGCGTCGGCATGAGCTTCTTCGTAGCCTTTGCGCTGAGCGTTGCCCTGACGGGGCTGCTTGGCTTCAGCATCGACCGGTTTGCCCTGCGGCTGCTGCGCAAGCGGCACGCGCCGAAACTCTCGGGCCTGATCACGACGCTCGGCATGTCCATGGTCATTGATAACGCCATCATGGTGTTCTGCGGCACAGACTCCAAATCGTTCGAGAATCATCTGGATTTCGGCAAGGTCTATATCGGAAACGCCATTATCAGCTGGACGCAGATCATCATTCTGATCGTCGGATTCTCCCTGATGATCGCGCTCTCCATCCTCGTCTACAGGACGAAGATCGGCAAGGCCATGACGGCCATTGCACAGAATCAGGACGCGGCAAAGCTGATGGGCATCGATACGAACAAGGTCATCGCGCTCACATTCGTGATCAGCGGCGTTCTGGCGTGTATCGCGGGTACGATGGTGGCAATGTACTACCGCAGCATCGAGACGACGATGGGCAGCCTCATCGGCACCAAGATCTTTGCGGCTGCAATCCTCGGCGGCGTCGGCATTCTGCCGGGCGCTATGGTCGGCGGTATTCTGCTCGGCATCGTGGAGACCATGGTCTCCGCGTATATCAGCACCGGTTACCGCGATGCCATCTCGTTTACGATCCTGATCGTTGTTCTGCTGTTCATGCCCAACGGCATGTTCGGTAAGAAGGCCATTAACAAGGTATGAGGGAAACGCGATGATAGAAAAACTGAGTATCCAGCTTGTCAGATACAAGCTGCCGCTGCTGATCTTTGTCGCAGTGACTGCCATTGCATTCCCAATGGTATTTACCTCGAAATATGTGCTCCGCATCGCAATTCTGTGCCTCATGTACTGTATGCTGAGCGTCAGCCTCAATCTCATGACAGGCGTTCTGGGCCAGATGTCCTTCGGTCACGCGGCCTTCTGGGGGATCGGCGCGTATACCGCGGCGATCCTGACCAAGACCTGCGGCTGGGACGGACTTGGTGTCCTCGCCATGGCGGCGCTCACGGCCGGCTTTGCAGGCCTCATCCTGAGTCTGCCGGTCATGCATCTGAAGGGCTATTATTTCACGATCGTCACCATGGTTTTCTGCCAGATCGTGCGTATCGTCGAGATCAACTGGATGTCCCTGACGAACGGCCCGCTCGGCATTATGGCGATCCCAAAAATCTCGGTGTTCAGCTATACCATCAAGACGCAGCCTGCGTATTACTATACGATCCTGATCCTGCTGGTGCTGACCACCCTGCTCGTCAATAAGATTATTCACTCGCGTATGGGCGACGCCATCCTCGCGATCCGCGACGATGATCTGGCGGCCGGCGCAATGGGCATCAACGTGTTCAAGTATAAAACGCTTGCCATCGTCATTGCCTCGATGCTCGCCGGTGTGGCCGGCGCGTTCTACGCAGTCTATACCAGTTATATTGACCCCAGCTGCTTTACCAACGCAGTTTCCAACAACATGCTGGTCATGGTCATTTTCGGCGGTCTCGGCAACATGTTCGGCAGCTTCCTCGGCGCAACGGTCCTGACGATCCTGCCGGAGGCGCTGCGCGGCTTCTCGGAATACCGGCAGATGGTCTTCGGCGCAATGCTGGTCATTCTGATGCTGGTGCGGCCGGAGGGACTGTTCGGCTCGGTCAACTTCAAGTATATCGGCCAGCGCCTGTCCCTGAAGAAATCCAAACGCGGAGGTGGCTCACATGTCTGAGATCCTGCGCACAGAGCATATCGTACAGCGGTTCGGCGGCATGGAAGCGCTCAAGGATATCAGTATGCGTGTAGAGAGCGGCGAGATCGTCGGCGTCATCGGTCCGAACGGTGCCGGTAAGACGACCCTGTTCAACTGCATCACCGGCATGTACTGCCCGACGGAAGGGCGCGTGCACATGCTGGGCACGGACATCACCGGCTGGCGGCCCTACCGCATCACTGCACACGGCTTTGCGCGGACGTTCCAGAATATCCGTCTGTTTCAGAAAATGTCGGTCCTGGACAACGTCATGGTCGGCATGCATGTAAAAACAAGGCTCCCGTTCCCGCGGAATCTGATCCCCGGCCGCGCCGATAAGGTGCGGAAGGAGGCGGAGGCGCGTGCGGAGGAACTGCTGAAGATCCTGGGCCTGTATGAGATCCGCTATGAGATGGCGACCAGCCTGCCCTACGGCGACCAGAGAAAGGTCGAGATCTGCCGCGCGCTTGCCATCGAGCCGAAGCTGCTGCTGCTCGACGAGCCGGCGGCTGGCATGAATGAGGTAGAGACGGAGGAACTGCGCACCATCGTGCACAAGCTCCGCGAGATGGGCAATACGATCCTGCTTATCGAGCATGATATGCGCTTTGTCATGAATATCTGCGACCGGCTCTACGTCCTGAACGACGGTGCGCTGATCGCCGAGGGTACGCCCGACGAGGTGCGGGCAGATCCGCTCGTCATCGAAGCCTATCTTGGAAAGGATGAATGAAATGTCATTATTGAGACTGGAAAAGGTCGTTGTCGATTATGGCAGCATTCATGCGCTCAAGGAAATCGACATCGATGTCAACACGGGCGAGGTCATCACCCTCATCGGCGCAAACGGCGCCGGAAAAAGTACGACCATGAAGGCCATTATGGGCCTCATCCCGGTCAAGAGCGGCAAGATCTGGTTCGACGGCAAGGAAATCACCAATCTGGACACCAAGAATATGGTCCAGTCCGGTATCATCCTTTCCCCGGAGGGCCGGCAGGTGTTTCCGCGCTTCTCGGTCATGGATAACCTGATGATGGGCGCATATCTGCGGCCAAAGACGGAGATCGCCGAGAGCCTGCAGACTGTATATGACCTGCTGCCCAAGCTCAAGGTTCGCAGCGGTCAGCTGGCCGGTTCGCTTTCCGGCGGTGAACAGCAGATGCTTGCCATCGGCCGGGCCATGATGGGTAAGCCACGGATGCTCCTGCTCGACGAGCCTTCGCTCGGTCTGGCGCCGCTCATCATCAATGAGATCTTCGCCATGGTCGACCGGATCCGCGAGATGGGAACGACGATCCTGCTCGTGGAGCAGAACGCGCGGATCGCGCTCAAGCATTCCGACCGCGCTTACGTATTGGAGACCGGAAGCATCGTACTGAGCGACCGCGCCGATCAGCTTCTGGAATCGGACGAGGTACGCAAGGCGTATTTCGGCGGACTGTAATATTTTTGGAGGAAAAATCAAATGATCACACATACACAACGTGTCAAGGCAGCGCTTGAAGGCAAGATGCTGGACCGTCCGGCATTCGCAGCATGGGGCCCGCATATGAATCTGGTCGACCGCAACGCAAAGGATTTCGCGCGCGCGACCATCGACTATCAGAACGCTCACCATTTTGACTTCATCAAGGTCATGCCGAACGGCATGTACTTCCCCGAAGCCTTCGGCCAGAAGCTGAAGGATGCGGATTTCATCCTCGATGAGACGTGGCAGAACGTGCAGGTCAACGCTATCAATGACCCACATGAGTGGGCGAAGCTCAAGGTGCCCAGCATGAAGGAAGGCGTCTTCGCGCGCGAGATCGAAGCAGTCAAGCGCATCGCGGACTATTTCCAGGGCGACGTTCCCGTTCTGCCCACCGTATTCAGCCCGTTTATCTGGATGGGTGAGATGACCGGCGGCTTCTTCCGTCAGGATACCATTGTGGCGCACTTCAAATACTCCGAAAAGTACGCGCGGATCGGTCTGGAGATCGTCAACGAGACGAACGAGCTTCTGATGGAGGAGTTTGTCAAGGCCGGTGCGGACGGATTCTTCCTTGGCTATCAGGCCGGTATGGCCGGTCTCATGGGCAAGGAGATGTTCGAGGAGTATGGCAAGAAGTACGACATCCAGAACATCAACAAGATCAAGGACAAGACGTGGTTCAACATGGCGCACATCTGCCACGGCGACGCAGCGCTGTCCGAGTGGTTCCTCGATTATCCGGTCGAGGCCTTCAACTGGGCGGATCAGTATCCGGAGCACCACTCTCTCGGCGAGATGCGTAAGCTGACCGACAAGGTTCTCATCGGCGGCCTGAATCATTCCGATAACGGCAGCTACAAGGATCTGTCCATCATGATCAAGTCCCCGTCCGACCTGAGCGGCTCGAACCGTGACACGATCAAGGCGCATATCAAGAAGAAGGTCTACGACGCCGTCGAGCAGGCCGGCCCGAAGCTGATCGTTTCCGGCGGCTGCGGTTGGGGTCTTGGTTCCCTGCCCAGATTCTCCCTGTGGGAAGAGGTCATGGAAGAAGTAGGAGCAGAGCTGAACGCAAAGAAGTGAGCAAAAACAGATGAAAAAAGCAGATTCTGATTACAGGGCTTTTCTGGATATCCTGAAGGAAGAGCTGATCCCTGCCGGCGGCTGCACAGAGCCAATACGGCGGCTGTCGCGCGCAAGACGCTCGGCTGCCGGCCGGAGCATATGGACGTCTATGCCAGCGGGAACCTGATCAAAAATGCCAAGGGCGTCTATATCCCGAACGGCGGCGAGCTGCGCGGCGTGGACGCTGCGGCGATCCTCGGCGCGCTCGGCGGGAACGCCGACCGCATGCTCGAGGTGCTGCTGGATCTCCCGGACGGCGTTCTGGATGAGACGCAGGCACTGATGCAGCAGAATTACTGCAAGGTGCACGTGATCCAGGGCTCCGAGGCGCTGCACCTGATCGTCAACGTGCAGGCTGACGGACAGACGGCGGAGGTCGAGCTGAAAAACGCCCATACGCATATCGTCCGGATCGAAAAGAACGGCGAGAGCGTCTTCCGCGCAGAGGAAGACGGCACGCAGGACGGCTTTACGGACCACAGCTGCCTGACGGTCGAGAAGATCGTGGACTTTGCGAATACGTGCGACCTTGCGGATATCGAACCGACGCTGCAGAAGCAGATCGACTGCAACATGCAGATTGCGGAAGAGGGGCTGAACAACCGTTGGGGCGTCAACGTGGGAAAGCTGTATTATGAGAACGGCAAGCTGCTGCAGGCCTATGCGGCCGCGGCCTCGGACGCCCGCATGAGCGGCTGCAATCTGCCGGTTGTGATCGTGTCCGGCAGCGGCAATCAGGGCGCGACGGCGTCTTTGCCCGTGATCGTATACGCCGAGAAGCACGGCTGCAGCCGCGAGCAGATGCTGCGCGCGCTGGCACTGTCCGATCTTATTGCCATCCACCTGAAATCCGGTATCGGCAGACTGTCTGCCTACTGCGGTGCGGTCTGCGCGGCCACGGGTGCGGGATGCGCCATGACATATCTGGACGGCGGCACGCTGGAGCAGATCGATCAGACGATCACAAACTCCATCGCGACCTCCTCCGGCATGGTCTGCGACGGGGCAAAGCCCTCCTGTGCGGCCAAGATCGCCACAAGCCTCGAAAGCGCCATCATGGCGCATGATCTTGCCATGGCGAACCGGGCCTTCCAGTCCGGTGAGGGCATTGTCATGGACAATGTGGAGCAGACGATCGACGCGGTCGGCTGTGTGGCCAGCCAGGGCATGCATATTACGGATCAGGTCATTCTGAACCTGATGACGCAGCAGAAAGGAGCACGGGCATGAAAGAACAGAATTATCTTGACCACCTTGTCGGCGTCTTCGGCCAACCGGTCGCGGAGAACCCCGGCGTGATCATTCAGGACGCCGCATTTGCGGCAATGGGTCTGGAACGCTGGCACTTTTTGACGCTGGACGTGGATAAGGATCAGCTGGAAAACGCCATCAACGGCCTGAAAGCATTCAAGATGCGCGGCATCAACTGCACGATCCCGCACAAGATCGCCGTCATGCAGTATCTGGACGAGATCTCGGAGAGCGCGCAGCTCATCGGCGCGGTCAACACCATCGTCAATACCGACGGCCGCCTGTATGGCGACAACACAGACGGCAAGGGCTTCATGATGTCGTTGGAGTCCAACGGCATTGACGTCAAAGGCAAGCGCATCGTTGTCCTCGGCGCAGGCGGTGCGGCGCGTGCGATCTGCGTGGAGCTGGCGCTGGCCGGTGCGGCGCATATCACGATCGTCAGCCGTCCTGGCCCCAACAATCTGGGGCCGTCGCTGCTGGAGATCCTGCAGACCAGAACCAGCGTGGACGCCGAGACGAACGACTGGGTCGGCACCTACAAGATCCCGGCCGGCACGGATATCGTGGTCAACGCGACGAGCGTCGGCCTGTATCCGAGCGTCGACGCGATCCCGAATTTCGATCTGGACAGTCTGACGCGCGACATGTTCGTGCAGGACGTGATCCCCAATCCGACCGAGACCGCACTGATCAAGGAGCTTCGCCGCCGCGGCATCCGCTGTGAGACCGGTGCCGGCATGCTCATCAATCAGGCTGCCCTGAACATCGAGATGTGGACCGGCCGCAAGCCGGACAAGACAGTTATGTACCGGGCGCTGGAAGAGGCGCTGGCCTGAGCCGCCGGCGCGGCTGCAGGAAAATAAAGCTTGAGGGAGACTGTCATCCCCTCCGATCGCTTCGATCCGAAGCGGCCGGAGGGGATCTTTTTTATACATGTATTTAAGCAAAAACGACGTTTTTTACAACGATTTTATCTCCTACTGGTCGATGACTTTACATGGCGCTGGTATACTGACCGATAAGGTACAATAAGTTGCGCAAATTGGAAACCGCACAAAAGAAGACATAGTTTGCTGTCTCCTTTCGAATGTTTGTGTGGTAACTTCATTCTACCAGAGCCTGCAAGCTATCCTTACCTTGGGAAGTTTTGCGCCCACGCAATTCCAGTTCGTCCTTGATCTTCACCAAGCCATAACCGTCCAAATATAGATCAAAGATCATCCGAACAGTTTCCGCCTGTTCCGGGTCGATCACGAAATCAACCTGCTTGGTCTTATCCGGCAAAATGGTTTCTACCCGGATATAGCCAAGGACATTACACTGTGATCTTTGCGCGGATGATTCTGTTTCTGCTCTCGTTTGGTTATCATACCTTCTCTGGTCTTTCAGTCAGCCAATCATCCTAGCAAAAGAAAAAGCCGACACAAAAATGTGTCGGCTAAATTCCCCTTATAAACAAAAAAACCGATGCTTATAATAGGGCATAGTTTCCCTATTACGGCAAGCATCGGTTTCACATAAATAAACGTGTGAATGCGTGTGTTGGTGTGTGAATCGTCGTATATGCAGTCTATAGCTCCGTTCCTGCTTCCGGTTGATCGAAAGCGTATTGCTCTACTTCGTTGCGCGCGAAACTGTGCATATGCGTCAATTTGCCTGTCAGAGCATATCAAGCATCACTGCTATAAAATTGGTAGATCGCTTTGATTTGTCTATATTATAGCAGACCGAACGGATCTTGTCAGTACTATAATTGCTACATTTTTGTGAAATTGGTAGCAGTTTAGAACCATTGTGATTGCTAGTAACACGAAAAGGCCCAAGCGGATCTCCGTTTGGGCCATTCCTTTTTAGAAGAAAGTTTTTGCGTAACAACCTATTGTTTCTTTTGCTGATGGAATCATAGCAGTTTTTCACCAGGTCAAACATCCAAAATTAAACAAAAACGCACAATCTGTTGTTGCTACTTGTGCATTTTTTCATAAATATTCCAGATGCGATCAAAGTATTCCCATTTCAGCTAAGGCAAGGTAGATGCCGTCGCTGTCATTATCGCAGGTTACATAAGGAATTCTCTCCTTTAGATCATTCCTTGCATTGCCCATTAGAATTCCCGTTCCCACACATTTCAGCATATCCATATCGTTATCATTATCCCCAAAGGCAACCGCATTCTTAGGTGAAGTCCCATATTGATGCCGGAGAGCATGGTTGCCTTTTCGTTGCTGCCCACAGCAAAGATATGACGGCCAACAGCGGTCTTCTTGGAGAACACGGCAACAATCACCGTCAGAATCAACCAATAAATGATGATAATGGGGATGACACCGAATACTTTGATATCGGAGATAATGAGGTACTTGTCCACATCGCCTCTTACCTGGATACCACCACCAGTGAAGAAATACTGTGCCAAAGATCTGAAGATACGCATGGTAGCCAGGGTAACGATAAAGGGAGGCACATTACAGTATGCACTGATGGCACCGCACATAGCACTGGTCAGGATGCCAAACAAAATGGCAGCCACCACCGCAATAAAAGCAGAGCCGGTAGCATTAAAGACGGATACGGCAATCAAACCGGAAAGTGCGATCTGAGAACCGACGGACAGGTCGATACCACCGGTAATGATGACCAGTGTCATACCCAAAGCAATAACACCAATAATGGCATTGTTCAGGAAAATATTGATGATATTTTTATAGTTTAAGAAAACTTCACCTTTGAATATTCCTTGCCGATATGCTCACACTTGGATTTCCCCGCGGAGTGATAGGGCAGCAAATCCACCCGCTTTACCCGTGGCATTTTTCCGCAAACAAACTCCGCCAAAAGATGGGCATTTTTATCGCTGTCGTTGACACCAGGGATCACCGGCCAACGGACAATCATTTCTTCCACCATTTCACTGGCCCGGACCGCATTTGCAAGGATCACATCATTGTCCACGCCGGTGTATTGGCGGTGTCTTTGTGGATCCATGCACTTAAAATCAAACAAGAGCTGATCAACATAGCGTAATACATTTTCCATGTTCTGCCAGGTGCAAAAACCACAGGTCTCAATAGCTGTGTGGATACCTTCCCGCTGGCACAACTGCAGGATCGCTGCAGCGAAGTCCGGTTGCATAGTTACCTCTCCGCCGGAAAGGGTCACACCGCCGCCGGAATTTCCGTAAAACACCTTGTCTCGCACCACTTTTTTGACCACCTCATCGGCAGTCATCTTCTTGCCGTAGCCAATCCGCGCTTCATATAAGCACTGATCCACACACTGCAGGCAGCCGGTACAGCGCTGCCAGTCCACCTGGCCGACAGTGAGGAACAGCTCACTGCCGGGACAGACTTGCGTGCACATCTTACAATTCACACACTTTTCCGGGAAAAAGCCGATCTGCGGCCGCACCAAATTACTCTCCGGGTTTGCGCACCATCCGCATTTGAGCGGACAACCCTTCAAAAAAACTACAGTACGGATGCCCCGGCCGTCATGGACACTGAAGCGCTCTATATCAAACACGGTACCGCACACCTGTGCAGCGGTAGCCGGATCCATTTGTATTGCCGGGTTCTTCATACTGTTTTCTCCTGTTCTGAAAATTACATATTATGTTCAGTACGGCGCATATACTCGTCCTGCTGCTCCTTGGCCAGCTGGACAAAGTACACCGTAAGGCCACCTAGACGCACACGCAGAGACAGGTATTTTTCCGGCTCCTGCTGCGCCTTCTTCAGCGTTTCGATATCCACCTTTGTGATCGTCATGGTATTGCCACCCAGATCCCGGAAGGAGCGGATGAAGCTGCTGAGCAGCTGGGCAGACTCCTCTCTAGAGCTCTTGTTGAAGCTGACACGCAGGTCAACGGGACAACCGTTGTTCAGGCGGGACAGATCGGGCTTGGTAGCAGATACCACCGCGGCGGTGATACCCTCCCGGTCACGGCCCACTGCGGGGGAATAGTTGCTGGAAACTGCCTCGTGAGCCACACGGCCATCGAAGGAAGCCCAGCAGTGCTGACCGAAACGGGGATAGTTTTCAAACGTGGCAACACCGGCTGTGACCTGCAGCTCGTCAATCTCCTGATTCCAGTAATCGGCACGATCACAGAAATCGCTGAAGAACCGGGTCAGAATGGCATCTGCCTCCGGATCGTCGTTGCCATACTTGGGTGTACGATTCAGGCAGTATTGGCGCAGCGCCTCATGGCCCTCCCAGTTATCTCGTAGGATCTGGATTGCCTCCTCCAGCGTCACCCGCTTTTCGTCATAGACCACCTTCTTGATGGCACTCAAAGAGTCGATGCAGTGAGACAGACCGGTGGCCATCAGAGAATAGAAGCGGTAGCGGGCACCCCGGTGCGTCATATCCCGGTGCTTTTCCACACAGTCACAGACCATAGCAGAAAGGAACGGTTCCGGTGCGATCTTGTGAACTTCGTCGTAATAACGCATCTTATTGCGCAGAGCGCCGTCGATGCGGTAGCGCACCTGGTCAAAATAAGCTTCGTAGAACTTATCGAAGGTATCCAGCTTGGAAAGGCCATCCTCGCCAATGTCAAAGCCGATCATATTGCTGTTGTTCATGGACTTGCCCCGGTTAAACAGTGCCTCCATGCACGGCAGCAGTTCGATGTGGCCGTAGGCATACTCGGTTTTACCGTAAATCAAAACCTCCCAGCAACCGTCGCTGGAGTAATCCCAGGCATCTTCCTTGGGAATGCCCATCCGTTCGATCATACCGGTGGCAATCACATCGTCATTAAAGATCACCGGCTGGGCACCGCCCTCACAGAGTTCGCCGCCAATAAAATCGATCCATTCCTTGGGAGAATCCTTATGAATACGGGCACTGATCATGGGGCTAATCAGTTCCAGATCGTTAATAGAGCGCAGCAGCAGATAGCTCAGATCGTTGGTCTTGTCCACACCATCCGGACCCAAGCCGCTGACGGTAGCACTCTGCAGCCAATGGTTGGCAGACTGACCGAAAGTGTAATCTGCGTCGTTTTCCATATCAAAGGTGGTAGTGGGCTCGTTGGGATCACCGCCCTGAGACCAGTCACCAAAGGTCAAATGGTTCTCCATGTATTCCTTCTTGAACTGCATCCGCTCATTGAACTTGATCCAGAGGGCTATACTTTAATAGGACGATAAAATTAACTGTCCTAAATTGAAAATACAT
>ERZ780141.1432-NODE-1432-length-14034-cov-9.063166_pt1 | contig 14034 bp, 9 predicted proteins | sample MGYA00433080_ERZ780141 | MGnify/ENA primary metagenome ERZ780141 (study PRJEB29588, sample SAMEA2154047) | human gut metagenome | biome: human gut; feature: human-associated habitat; material: faeces | place: Denmark | collected 2008/2010 ... | reverse complement strand
CCTGTAGGGCGTTGATGAAGTCGGTACGGCCAGATTCGGCGATATCCGAAGCCTTCACGTTTTGTGCAGAAGAACCCACAGCGGAGCCACACGTTTCATACCGAACTCGGCGGTAATCACCACGTCTTGCAGTGTGGTTTTGCTTTTAAGTGTCACTTGCGATGCTTGTGATGCCTTTACGGTCACCGGTTCGCATCCAACATAAGAGATTTCAAGGGTTGCGTTTGGCGAAGCCTTGATAGAGAACTTACCATTGATGTCGGTGTTGACACCCACTTTTGTTCCTTTTACTCTGACTGCTGCTCCAATAAGAGGTTCACCTTTGTCGTCGACAACAGAACCCGTAACTGTGCCTGTTTGTGCCTTAGTTTGAGCCACCATTTGGTTGCCGTAATAATAAGGACTTCCGCAAGCAAGCATTAGAGCCGTTAGTAATGCCCAATGTTTTTTCATAAGCGCTTGTCGTTTAGTTTTTAGTTAGTTAGTATTTAGAAATAAAAAAACGTCCGCTTTTGATTGTTTAATGCTTTTGTGCTTTCACACATATTATGTTTGAACAAAGTTATTTTGTAAATTTTGAAAAAACAAAGTGAGAAGAAGGTAATTTAGTTTAAATATTGCTTACAAGATATAAAAAGTGTTAAAAATAATAGTAGTGGTGGCATTTTGCCAAGAATCTTGGTTGATTTCTGCATATTCGCCGAGATACCGCGAGTTGTGCTTGATGTGAGTGTTTTGCTTGTTTGTTAGGCGGTTGCAAATCAGAGTTTTGGAGCTGGTGGTTGGCGATATTGTGGCTCGGCATGGCAAAAGTGATGTGTGGCGCTCAGGTTACAATTCATATACAGAAGGCACGAAAAAGTAATAAAAAGAAATAAAAATGCGATAATTTATTTACAGCGTGGAAAAATGAAAAATTTGCAAAAATGATTTTTAAAAAGTATATTTGCCATGCTGAATTGGCCATATTAGCAGTGAAAATAATGGTTTTAAGGCTGCTTGTGACATAAGAGAGGTACTATAAAAACTGACGAGAAACAACAAGATATAAACACTTATTAATAAACCCATAAAAATTTTAACCATTAAACTAAATCGCTTATGAAAAAAGCAATTACAATGTTAGCGGTTGCATGTATGGCAATGGGTGCACCTTATACTATAGATAGTAGCTTAGGTATAGGTTTTGCAGCTCATGCTTAATCAAGCGCCGTTACGGGTGTCGTAACAGATGCTAATGGTGAACCTCTTATCGGAGCATCAGTGCAGGTGAAAGGCACCAAGCGAGGCACATCTACCGACGTTGACGGTAAGTATTCTATCAATGCTGCTGCTGGCAGTACGTTGGTAATCTCTTATGTAGGCCATAAGGCTAAGGAAGTGAAAGTTGGCAACGATGGTGTGATCAACATCACATTGGATGCTTCTGACACAAGTCTTGACGAAGTGGTAGTAACTGCTCTCGGTATCAAGAAGGACAAGAAGTCGCTTGGTTATGCTGTTGACGATCTCAACGCCGACGAACTCATGAGAAACAAGACTGCAAATGCCATCAACTCTCTCTGGTAAGATTGCGGGTGTAAACATCACTCAATCATCTGGTGCTGCCGGTTCGGGTGCATCAATCATCTTGCGTGGTGGTACATCTGGTTCTGAGAGCCGCGACAACCAACCATTGTTTGTTGTCGATGGTATCATTTTCGACAACTCTGCCTCGGTTGTAGGTAACTCTGCATTCGACGGTATGACGAACTCAGCCACCACATCGTCTAACCGTGTGATGGACATCAACCCTGAGGATATCGAGAACATGTCAATCCTTAAAGGCCCTGCCGCTTCAGCCCTTTACGGTTCGCGCGCTGCCAACGGTGTCGTTCTCATCACCACTAAGAAAGGTAAGGAAGGCGCTGTAGAAGTCAACCTTAACGCTAAGTATATCACCTCTTGGGTGAACAAGATGCCTGAGCAACAGAAGCAATATCGCCGTGGTTTCATGGAAGACCAATACGATCCTTCAACTGGCGCTTACACTGGCACAGTGTTCAACGATTTCTCTTATGGCTCTTGGGGCGACAAGGCTACTGGCGAAATGTATGACAACCCAGGCGAATTCTTCCAGAATGGCGGTATCGTTGATACCAACTTGAGCATCTCTGGCGGTACTAAGACTGGCAACTTCTTCCTCTCTGGCTCATTCTACGATCAAGATGGTATCGTGCCAGAAACTGGTTATAAGAAGACTACTTTCCGCTTCAATGGTGAGCAAAAGTATAAGATGTTTACATTCACTGCCAATGCTGCTTATTCTGAAGCACGCACTCAGAAGACCCTCACCTCTGGTGGTCTTTACAACTCAAGCGGTGACGGTGCCCTCTCACGTGTTTACAACTGGGCTCCAAGCGACGACATGACTCACTACCTCAACGAAGACGGCACTCGCTATCGCCTCTTCGGCACACGCCTCGCCCCTTGGGAAGAAAGCGACAACCCTTATTGGATTATCAATAAGAACAAGCTCTCTGACAACACCGAGCGCTTCACCGGTAGCTTCAGCGTGAAGGCCGACATCACAAGCTGGTTGTGGGCTTCTTATCGCATGGGTATCGACAAATATACTGCTTCTAATGCCAACCGCATCGCTGCTGGTGGCGTTGTTAAGCAAGTATGGCAAAACGGTATGCTCAGCGACAACACTCGCCAATACAAATACCTCAGCACCAACTTCATGCTCAATGCCAACAAGAAATTTGGTGATTTCGACTTCAACTTGATGGTTGGTACATCTACCGACGACACTAAGGTGAAGAGTACCTACTTGATGGGCTACGACTTGCAAGTGCCTGAATTCTTCTCTTACGACAATGTTCCTGACGGCAACCGTTCATTTAAGTATTCAATGTCGCGCAAGCGCCTCGTGGGCGTATTCGGTGAATTCCGCGCTGACTGGAATAGCACAGTGTTCTTGACAGTGACTGGCCGTAACGACTGGACTTCTACTCTTCCTCTCGACAACCGCTCTTACTTCTATCCATCAGTGAGTGGCGCTGTAGTATTCACCAACTTCATGCACGACCTCGACATCGTGAAGGAAGGTATCCTCAGCTACGGTAAGGTGCGCGCATCTTGGGCTAAGGTAGGTAAGGACACCGGCGCTTACGAAACCAACACTGCCCTCTGGCCAGTACACACTTATCTTGGCGATGTAGTAGGTCTTGGTAACTCTTGGGAACGTGGTAACCCTTATTTGAAGCCTGAAATGACTAAGTCAACTGAAATCGGTATCGAACTTCGCTTCTTGCGCAACCGCTTGAAATTTGACTATGCTTACTATACCAACAACTCTTACAACCAAATCCTTAGCCCACGTGGACCTCAATCTACAGGTTATATCTTCTGCTCTATCAACGCAGGTAACGTATATAACAAGGGTATGGAATTTAGCATCAGCGGTACTCCTATCGAAACTAAGGATTTCACTTGGGAAACTGGTATCAACATGGCTGGCAACCGCGGTACAATGGACGGACTTCCAGAAGGTATGGAATTCATGTATTTGACCGACGTGCAATATGCAGGTGCTAAGGCTTGTTCTATCTCTGGCGGCAACTTCATGGCTATCTCTGGCTCAAGATGGGCTCGCACTAAGGACGGCAAGGTGATCCTCGACAAGAACGGTATGCCAACTCAAAACACTGCTACAGTGCAAGTGGGTAACCGCGAATCTAAGTTCACTGGTGGTTGGAACAATACCTTCACTTATAAGAACTGGACATTCAACATGTTGTGGGAATTCCGCGTTGGTGGCGATGTATTCAACGGCACTAAGTATGCGATGACCCAAACCGGTACAAGCAAATTCTCTGGCGACGTTCGTAATCAAGCCCTCACTATCAGCGGTGTGGTTGCCGACGGTAAGGACGCTAACGGCGAAACTATCTACAAGGATGTTACAAACACTTGGGAAGCTAACCAAGTTTACACATTCGGTGGTAAGCAAATGCTTGGCTACAACATCATCAAGAACTACTATACTGGCGCTTACAACTACGAGACAGCTAACTGGCTTACTAAGGTGAACAGCTTGCGTCTGCGCACTGTATCTCTCAGCTATTCAGTTCCTCAATCATTCTTGGCTAAGACTAAGGTGATTAAGCGTGCTTCTCTCACTGCCACTGCAAGCAACTTGCTTCTCTTCACCAACTACGACGGTGACCCAGAAGCTGCAGCATCTGGTGCAGGTGCAGGTGGTTCATCTTCAGTTGGTTTCGACTACTGCGGTGTTCCTGCTACAGCAAGTTTCGCATTCGGTGTTAATTTAACATTCTAATTAACCAGAAAACATTATTCAGACAACTATGAAATTATTCAGTAAAATATTTTTAGGTGCTGCGGTTGCTCTCACCATGACATCGTGCAACGACTGGCTTGATGTGAACACCAACCCTAACACCCCGAGCGACCAATCTGCTCAGTATTTCCAAAATCTGTCGCACGCACAGTTCTACACCAATAGTGCTTATATGTTCGCATCATTCCGCACTATGATGGCTATGGGCGACTACACAAGAAGCACCACTACCGACTCTTATGGCGGTGCATCGGCTTGGTTGCCAGCCCTTGGTTGGGTAACTACTCCTTATCAATGGTTCTTTGTAGGCGCTGGTTCTAACCTCCAAGGTATGTACGACAAGGCTATGGCTCACGAAGCATATCACTATGCTGCAGCTTGCTGCTTCCTCAAGGCTTATGGCTTTATGCTTATGACCGACCTTTATGGTGAAATGCCTTTCACCGATGGTCTTGGCGCAAATCCTATTCCTAAGTACGACACTGGCCGCACTATCTACCTTGGCTGTTTCGAACTTCTCGACGAAGCTATCGATCTCTTCCAAAAGCAACAAGGCCCTAATGCTAAGGCTCTCGTCTATGGCGACTCTTGGAACCATGGTGATGTGAGCAAGTGGCTCAAGATGTGCTATCTGATGAAGGCACGTTGGATTGTGAAGCTTAGCAAGAAGGCTCCTGGTAGCTACAAGGAAGGCAAATATGATGCTCAAGAAATCCTCAACTGCTTGGCTAAGGCTCAACAAAGCAATGCCGACAACACTATCATCAACCACCTCGACGCAAACTCTAAGTCGCACGACGTGCTCGGTTGGGACGAACCTGTTGACTATGCACCTCTCTACTCTGTTTGGGGTATGAACAGCAACTACTATGCTACAAAGATGCTCTTCGACAACCTTACAAACTTTGCTGGCAACGGCGTGGAAGACCCACGTGCCGACCACATGCTTCCATGGGCATACTTCGCTGGCGGTACTCCAAATGTGCCTGACTATGTGAAGGATCAACCTGTGAAGATTCAAGGCAACTGGCGCCGCACCGTAGGTGTTGACATGCACACTCTTATCCGCACCAATGGCGCTCCTTATTCTACCTCTTACACCGAGGATAAGGGATGGTATTGCGATAGTAAAACTCGCTCAGGCGACACTATCTTCATTCAAACCACTGGCACATCAAAGGTTTATGCTGGAGATGTCGACCTTCTCTATCGCTATCCAAATTGTGGCGACAAGAGTAGGCAATCAGGTGTGTTCTACAACCGCGTAAGCTCTCCTGGCTATGTGGCTATCTATCCTGAAGCATGCTTCATCAAGGCTGAAGTTCTCTTCCGTCAAGGCAATACAGCAGAAGCATTCACCGCTTACAAGGCTGGTATCAAGGCTTCTATCGAGTTGATGAACGAAAAGCTTAATGTTTGGGTTGCTGAAGATCCTAATCTTAAGACTTGTCCTACATTTGCTCCTATGAGCGAAGATGCTATCAACAACTTCCTTGAAAACGGTATTGGCACAGCAGCCGACCTCACAATGGCTAAGATTATCACTCAAAAGCGCATTGCATTGCAAAGCTCTGTGGAAGTGTTCAACGATATGCGCCGTTTCGACTACGCAGAGGGTTGCGTTCTCAACTGGCAACTTCCTGCTGAATACGTTGCTAACACCAGCTTGCAACAAGACTACATCCCTATGGGCAAGGGCCTTCGTCGCTGGCGTCAATGCTCACACGAGTTTAACTACAACGTTAAGAACCTCCAAGAAATCGGTCACCAAGTTCCTGGTGCTGAAGAATTCATGGACTTCGTAGACGTTGGAGCAACTACTCCATGCTGGAACCGTCACAAACAAGCTTGGTCAATTCCTGTATGGTGGGACAGCACTCAAGAATAATATGCGTTCTTGAAAAAGCGAAAATTTAAGATTTTTATATAAGAGTTGAAGGGTGTCGCCAGTGATGGTGGCACCCTTTTACACATTATTATGTGTAAAGGCGCGGGGCGCTGTGGGGCGTTATCACATTTTTGCGACTGGGCGTTAATTGTTCACATTTTTTTTGATTTATCGCTTTCTTTTTATAACTTTGTTTCGCTAAAGGGTGTTTTTGGTTGAGATTGCTCTTTCTTACTTGGTTGTTGCATAGATGTGTTGCATGCTATAATTCTGAGTATCAGTAGAGTGAAATTGACTATATAATGGCTCGAAAGTGAATTAACATAATTACAAACTACAAAAAACTTTAAACTCTTAAACCTTTCGCTTATGAAAAAAGCATTAGCAACAGTTGCAGCTTTGTTCTTGGCAGCAGGTGCGCCTTATTCAGTCAGTGCAGACTTGAATGTTGGTTTCGCAGCTCAAGCACAGAACAATACTGTGACAGGTGTCGTTAAAGACACCAAGGGTGAACCTCTTATTGGTGCTACCGTTATGGTAAAGGGAACAACAAGAGGTATTTCTACCGATATCGACGGTAGATTTAGCGTACAAGCCGCTCAAGGTAGTGTACTTCAAATCTCTTATGTGGGAATGAAGACTAAGACCGTTAAGGTGGCTGGTAACAACATCGACGTAACTCTCGAAGGTACAGGTACCGAACTTGAGGACCTCGTAGTAGTAGGTTACGGTCAACAAAAGAAAATCAACTTGACCGGTGCCGTAGCATCAGTCGACGTTGACAAGACTCTTCAAGGCCGTCAGATTCCTGACGTTGGTCGTGGTCTTCAAGGTACCACTCCAGGTCTTAACATTGTGATGCCTAACGGTGAAGTCGGTTCTGACCCAACAATCAAGATTCGTGGTCAAATCGGTTCTCTTCAAGGTTCGGCACAACCACTTATCTTGATGGATAACGTGGAAATTCCATCTATTCAGATTGTCAACCCTGACGATGTAGAAAGCATCTCAGTGCTCAAGGATGCTGCTGCAAGTAGTATCTACGGTTCTAAGGCTGCTTTCGGTGTAATCTTGATTACTACCAAGAAGGGTGCTAAGACTGAATCAGTAAACGTAACTTATTCTGGCAACTTCGCATGGCAAAACATTGCCAAGAAGATGGAAATGGGTGGCGTTGACGCTTTGCAATATCGTGTAGATGCTATGAAGCGCGTGGGTGCTACACTCTACGGTGCATTCTGGTATGTTGACGAAGAATCTCTTGCTGCAGCCCGCGAATGGGATGCTACTTATGGTGGCAAGATTGGCAAGAACGATCCATTCGTATATGGCCGTGACTGGTATGTCAACTCTGAGGGTCAAAAGTTCTCTAAGCGTATCTTCGATCCATATGATTACATGATTCGCGAATGGGCTCCTTCTATGACTCACAACCTTTCGGTAAACGGTAAGTCTGGCAAGACCACTTACAACATCGGTCTTGGTTATTTGGACCAAAGCGGTCTTATCGCTCCATCTAAGAAGGACGATTTCCGTCGTTACAATGCATCGGTGCGTTTGGCTACCGAAATCAATAAGTATGTCACTGTTCACGCAGGTATGACCTACTCTATGCGCAACAAGCGATATGCTTATGCTACCAACTCTACTACTGCCGACCCATGGTTGTATCTCTATCGTTGGGATACTTCATATCCAATGGGATATGACGACCAAGGCCGCGACATGCGTTCTCCTTACAACGAAATGAAGAATGCTAACATAGCAAACAAGCAAAACACTTATCTTTCGTTCAACGCTGGTTTGACTGCTAACATCACTAAGGATTGGCACGTAAACATCGACTATACTTACGCTCAAGAAGACCAAGTATGGAAGAAGAACGGTACTCGCTTCACAATGTGCGACACATGGAGTGCTCCAATTCTTCGCAACAACGAAGACGGTACTCAAATGTATGTTGACAACACTGGTGCTGTAGTTCCTGCAGGCGCTCCTGGTGCTATGCCAGCTTACCAACTTGCATATCGTCAATACACAGCCAACGGTAACAACCCTGACCACATCCGTCGTGAAGTGTCTAACGCTAAGCGTCACACTTGGAACATCACTACCGACTACAACTGGGATATCAACGAAGCAAACAACTTGAAGTTCCTCGTTGGTGCTAACATCGTAGACTGGGAATCTGAAGACAGCTGGTCACAAATCACATATCTTACCGACATCGTAAACCCATCATGGGATAAGACTGCTGGTACACAAACAGCAAGCGGTAACATGTATTGGGACGGTCAAGTAGGTTTCTTCGGTCGTGTCAACTACTCATTGTTCGACAAGTATCTTATCGAAGGTAACATCCGTCGCGATGCTACTTCTAAGTTCCCTGAACACTTGCGTTGGCGCTGGTTCCCATCATTCTCTGCAGGATGGCGCTTGAGCGAAGAAGCATTTATGAGCTGGGCTAAGCCTGCATTGCAAGCTGCTAAGGTTCGTGCTTCTTGGGGTAAGATTGGTGACCAATCAGTGGCTTCTTCTCTTTACATTCCTACAATGAGTCAAAGCCAACTCTCTTGGCTCGTTGGTGGCAAGAAGCTTATCGGTGTAGGTTCTCCAGCAGCTACTTTGTCTGACCTCACTTGGCAAGATATCACAACTACCGACATTGGTCTTGACCTTTCATTCTTTGATGGTCGCATCGCTACCACTTTCGACTGGTATCAACGCGAAACTCAAAACATGATTGTGCCTATGGAAGGTGTTCCTGCTACATTTGGTACAGGCGCTCCTAAGGGTAACTTCGGTAACCTCCGCACTCGTGGTTGGGAATTCCAACTCAACTTGAACCACCGTTTTGCTAACGGTCTTGGTGTAAACGCAACATTCACTCTCAGTGATGCTAAGACTAAGATTACTGAATACGGTAGCGGTACAAACGTAGACTCTTGGTATAATGGCAAGACCTACGGTGAACTTTGGGGTTATGAAGTAGATCGTCTATATCAAAAGGATGACTTCGTATATGACTCAGAAGGCAATATGGTTACTACTTGGGCTAAGAATGGCCATGAAGTTGCTGCTGGCGTAGAAGGCGCAAAGAAGGTTAATAAGTTGAAAGATCCTAATGCTGTATATCAAGATCGTTTCCAAGGTGGTAACTTCTTGTTTGGCCCTGGCGACGTGAAGTATAAGGACCTCGATGGCAATGGCGACATCTCTAATGGTGTTGATATGAAAGTCTTAAACGGTAGAATTATTACAGATCCAAATGACCCAGATTGGGACAATAAAGATGCGAAGGTTGTAGGTACAAATACTACACTTAACCATGGTGATAGAAAGGTGATTGGTAACACAACTCCTCGCTATGAATATGGTATCCGTCTTGGTTTGGACTATAAGGGATTTGACTTCTCTATCTTCGGTCAAGGTATCGGTAGCCGTAAGATCTGGGGTTCAAGTTTCTTGGCTATCCCTGGTTTCAACTGCGGTGACGGTGCAATGCCACAAGCAATCGTAGAAGACTATTGGACAGAAAACAACACCAATGCATTCTATCCAGCAGCATTCAATATGGGTGGTAGCGATACTGGCTACAACTTGCAAGTATCTGACCGCTATGCTTTGAATATGGCTTACTTCCGCATCAAGAACATAACTCTTGGTTATACTCTTCCTGTGGAACTCACTCGCAAGGCTTATATCAGCAAGTGCCGTATCTATGTAGCAAGCGAAAACGTTGTTACATTCGATAAGCTTCGTGGTCTTCCTATCGACCCAGAAGTTATCTCTGGTGTTTCTATGTTCAATAGCGGCAACTACAACATGGGCCGTACTGGTGTAGGTACTCCAGCAATGAGAAACATCTCTGTAGGTATTCAGTTGAACTTCTAAAACTAATATTAAAAATGAAAAATAAAGTATCAAATATATTACTTGCGTTGGCAGTATGTGTAGGTGCTACCTCGTGCGACGATATTCTTGACCGTCCACAAAAGAATGTGCCTGACGATACCACTTTCTGGAAGACCGAAAGCGACGTAGAACTCTATGCCAACAATTTCTATCCTAACTATTTCATTGGTTATGGTCAAGGATGGAGCGCATCTTACTCTCCATTCCGTGGCTATACATTCAGTGACGATGTGGCTTCTACTGGCAAGCAATCGAATTTTACATCAAGTCTTCCTTCTTCTGTTGCAAGCACAAGCGAAGGTGCTGTAGCTACTTATAGCACTGAGTTTACTTGCCCAGGTTGGAACTTCACATGGATTCGCAAGGCAAACATTATGCTTAATCGCCTTGAAACTCGCATGAAGACCATTTTGCCTACAGAGGCTTACAATCACTGGTATGCAGTGGGCGAATTCTTCAAGTGCTATTCTTATAGCCGCTTGGTAGAACGCTATGGCGATGTTCCTTACTTCGCTCAAGAAGTTGAAGCAACTAATTTCGACGAATTGTATAGGGACCGTGATAGCCGCACCTTCGTAATGGATAAGGTGATGGAAATGTCGAAGGATGTTCTTGCAAATATGCGTACAAATGATGGCACAAACAAGCTTAACCGCTATGTAGCTGCTGCATTTATTTCTCGCTGGTTCCTCTTCGAAGGTACATGGCAAAACTATCATCCAGATGGCGACAAGGCTGCAGCTAAGAGATATCTTGAATTTGCTCGTGATGCTGCAGAAGTTGTAATCAATAGTGGCAACTATGCTATTGATAAGCCAGTGCGCGATCTTTGGGGTTCTCAAGACCTTAAGAGCAAGGAAGCCCTTATGGTTCGTCAATTCCTCGATACAGAAGCAGTGCGTCACTGTGTGGCTTCTTACTCTAACAGTACTGAAAGCCAAACAGGTCTTAACCTCGCATTCTTGGAATCAGTAATCTGCCAAGACGGTAAGCCTTACACTACATCTGCTCTTACAGCAAACATGGGCGAACGCGCTTTGTCATTGCCAGAAATGGCTAAGACTCGTGACCCACGTTTCGAAGCATCTATCAGCGATGTTCCAGTATCGGCATCTTCTACTCTTGTTTACCAAAACAAGTTTATCGACCGTGCTGCATGGCAAATGAGCAATGCTGAGCGTAGTGGTCAAGCTATCTATCAAAGTGTAACTAACACCAACGATGCTCCAGTAATCCGCTATGCTGAAGTTCTTCTTAACTGGATTGAAGCAAAGGCTGTATTGGCCGCTGATCTTGGTGGTGCTGCAGTTTCTCAACAAGATATCGATAAGTCAATCAACGTTCTTCGCGATCGTCCTCTCGACGCTGTTGCTGAAAGCAAGGGATTGAAGAACACTGCTCACATGGTGCTTGCTGACATCAATGCTGGTTTTGACCCTAAGCGTGATGCTGACGTTGATGCATTGGTATGGGAAGTACGTCGTGAACGCCGTCTTGAAATGGTATTCGAACACAGCCGTATCCTCGACCTTCGTCGTTGGCACAAGCTCGACTATATGGACAACAACAAGCACCCAGAAACTCTCTGTGGTCCTTGGGTTGACATGAACACAGATTTGCGTAAGGGTCCAGGTAAGCCAGGTTATGTAGATCCTAAGAACCCTGCACAAAACGGTGAGGTTTCTATCAGCGACTTGTTGAAGAAGAATAGCACTCGCGTTATGAAGGCTGACGGCACTATCGTTACCTTCGATGGCACAAATGCTGCTGAAATGGTAGGTTTCTATATGCCAACAAACGCTCAACCTCGTAATGACTTCTATGAGAAGAATTACCTTAACCCAATTGGTAAGCAAGATATCAGCAACTATGCTCAAAAGGGATATACACTTACACAAACTAAGGGTTGGGAACATGACAATTAATCTGTAAATAAAGATTACATCCATATTTAGGGTGTTACACTCAAGTTTTTAACTGAGTGTAGCACCCTTCTTGATTTTAAACCATTAATCATAAATCATAAGACAATGAGACTCAAAAAGTATTATTTCGTTATATTCGTTATGGCTTTAATGCTAAGTTCTTGTTCGAAAGAGGAATTAATGGAGCTTAATGAAACAAATGCGTGTGAAACAGAAACTTTTAGTTTCGCTCAAACTGATATCGTTGATAAATCAACGCTGGCAGAGGTAATAAAAGGGCATTTAAAGCGTCAACGTAAAATTAACGAGGTGTTGCCGTATAAGATATCTACTATAAAGGATGCTTCTGGTGATGTGTATATGTATGTGGTTAACTTTTGTAAAAACAAAGGTTATGTAATTATAAGTGCAAAAAAAAACTATAACCCGATTTTAGCGTACTCGGAAAATGGTAATTTTCAAGTCGGATTAAACTTTAATCTTGGTATAGAGTTGTGGAAGATGCGTACTATAAGCGATATGCAAAGAGTAGACACACTTGATAAAAAAATTCTGAAAAAATATCAACCCATCTGGCGGGCTTATTGTAATGAGGATAATAAATAGAGGAATTAAAATCAAGGATATCTGCGTTAGCGCTTGAGGATGATCCAGATTATATAATGATGCATTATGTTGACCGTTGGCAACAAGAGGGATATACAATTTGCCATCTTGAAGACCATGATTGGACTACTGGCGATGAAAATCTGGACAGAGAAATAAGGAATGTTGCCGCGGCTAATACGTGGGCTATTTATGATGAAAATTGGGAACATTACTCTATAATGGTATATAAGGAGCATTATGAGGACATAGAATATCCAAATTTTGTACAATCAACTTGGGAACAGGGTTTTGGCTATAATAATGCCTTGCCAGCTGTGGGGTCATTAACTCATGCGTATGCAGGGTGTGCCATATTGGCAGTGGCACAGACTATGCGGTATTTTGAGAAGCCGGAGTATTCGGCTTCTTTCCCATACAATTTAAGTGCAATGCCATATAATAATGCCACCGAGGAAACCGCAAATTTCATTTTGGATGTTTTTAATAAGTTTACGAATAAAGAAGTGGATGAGAGTGGAACAGGTGCGTATATCAGTGAATCTAAGTCCGTTCTTGAGAAATACGGATATAAGGCAACACTAAGCGATGGCTTTCCTCAAGGGATTGATAAAAACATGAAGGAGCGTAGACCTGTGATAATGCGGGGGCAGATAAACAATCCCCGCATTGGGCATCAATGGTTGGTGACTGGAATGAAAGCAGATAAATACCACACAAATTATGAATTATATACATTCACGGGAGAGACCGAATTTACAAATGTGTGGAATTATCAATCGCCAGAGACTGGTGTGTCATACTATTATATGAATTGGGGTTGGGGCGGATATAATAACGGATATTATAGTGTTAGTTCATTAAAACTTCCTGGGTATAATGAGAATATGACCACGTTCAAAGTTATTTATGATATTTCCTATAATCGCTAGGCCTACAATATTATGGGTGTTGCTCAATGGGGTGGCACCCTTTTTTCATGCCCATGTGGCAGCATTGTTGGGTTGATTTTTACGCAGATTAATTGTGCGTTTCCATAGTATTTGGGTAGGGACGTTGGCATGCCACGTCCGCACAATGCGATGGTAATTAATGTGTTATCGCCATTCGGGTGATTTTTGATTTCACGCAGATTCCGCAGATTGGGCAGATTGTTCAGGTGTTTTTGTTTCACACATATGGTGATTTTTGATTTCACGCAGATTCCGCAGATTGGGCATATTTTGCGATGATAACAGGTATAACAACGTCGGAGACGTTGCCATATGTTTAGCATCGAGGACGCGTACCTTCGGCACGCATGATGGTGTTGGCTTTTACACCGCTCACCGCCAGCAGACTCGCTGCGCTCG
>ERZ780141.1429-NODE-1429-length-14058-cov-7.033064_pt1 | contig 14058 bp, 10 predicted proteins | sample MGYA00433080_ERZ780141 | MGnify/ENA primary metagenome ERZ780141 (study PRJEB29588, sample SAMEA2154047) | human gut metagenome | biome: human gut; feature: human-associated habitat; material: faeces | place: Denmark | collected 2008/2010 ... | reverse complement strand
CCGCCATGACCGCAGCAGGCGCACACCTGATCCTGTTCTCCACCGGCCGCGGCACCCCGTTCTCTGCCCCGGCTCCCACCCTGAAGATCTCCACCAACACCCCGCTGGCCCAGAAGAAGTCCGGCTGGATCGATTTCAACACCGGTGTCATCGCGGATGGTGAAAAGACCATCGACGAGGCAGCCAAGGATCTGTTGGATCTGGTCATCCGCGTGGCCAGCGGCGAGCAGACCAAGGCAGAGAAGCACGGCTTCCGCGAGATCTCCATCTTCAAGGACGGCGTCGTTCTGTAAAAAACAAAGGCTGCTGAGCGGTTTGCGCCGCCCGGCGGCCTTTTTATGCATTGCAAAGGAGTTTTTATGGCAAATACGACAGGAATGCTGCTTTTCACCCTGCTGATCTATGCGGCAATTATTTATGGTGCCGTACAGCTTATAAAATACTTTATCCGCTATGGCATTGATTATTATTTTAAAAAGCTGGCCGAGAGCCAGGGACCTAAGGAGGACTGACTTATGAATCAGATCACCACCCGTTATATCACTGAAGGCAACGCCTGCTACGAGCAGTATGTCATTTCCGACCCCGTTGCAAAGACCGAACTGGTCATCACCCCGGAGCGCGGCGGCATGATCACCGGCTTTACCCTCGACGGCGACGAGTACATCTGGACTCGCCGCCCCAACTTCTCTGAGTGCAACCGCCCCCGCTTCGGCGTGCCGGTGCTGTTCCCCAACTGCGGCGGCCCGGACGGCGGCGTGCATATGTTTGACGGCAAGGCTTACCCCATGGAGAACCATGGTCTGGCCGACCTGTGCGCATGGGACGTGGAAAGCGTCGGCCCGGACGGCGTGACCCTGGTGCTGGAATCCACCCCGCTGACCAAGTTCCTGTACCCCTTCGACTTCACCCTGCTGGTGACCTATAACCTCGTGGGCAATAAGGCCACCATCAGCCTGACCGTCATCAACGAAGGCGGCACCGATATGCCCTTCAGCTTCGGCTATCACCCCTATTTCATGGCTTCCAAGCTGGAAAATGTGGACTTCGACATCCACTGCGCCACCTGCTCCGAGAGCGCCAAGGGTGAGCAGCCCGCCGCCCCGGAAAAGATCACCCTCACCCGCAAGGAAGGTGCCGACAACACCATCCGCCTGCTGACCGGCGTGCAGTTCCCTATGACCTTCACCGACAGCGGCAACGGCCACAAGGTGACGGTGGATGCCGACGAGACCTTTGACAACGGCGTGCTGTGGCAGCAGGATGCCGAGAACTTCGTCTGCATGGAGCCCTGGAACGGCTGGGCCAACAGCGTCAACGAGGAAGGCAAGCACGAAGTGCTGGAGCCGGACGAGGCCATGACCGCTGATTGGAGCATCACCATCGAGAAGATCTGAGCTTCATATCGTATAACAAAAAGGACACGCCGTTATGGTGTGTCCTTTTTGTTATAATTCAGTTCTTTGCCGGAATCATAAAGCTCTTATTTTCCGCCGGGTCCCAATAAAGCAGTTCCACCCTGCCGCCCTGTGCCAGCAGTTTTTCCTTTGGCTCCTGCTTTTGCCAGCAGCGTTCCAGCAGCTTTTCCACGTCTGCATCGGCGGAGACCTTTTCCGGGCAGAGGGCGCTGCCCAGCCAGTGGTCTTCGGCGTACAGGCTCAGCACACCGGCATTGCCCGCCAGCAGGGCGGCGATATCCTGTTTCATGCGGTCGTAGTCCTGTTCTTCGGGTTTGTACTGCCCGTGCCACAGGCCAAAGAACAGCGAGAACTCGCCGCCCAGCTCAATGAGCAGGTCTTCGTCGTTGTGCGGGTTCTTGACCACAAAGGCCACGTCTTCGTTTTCCATGTAGTCGAAGTCCGGTTCTTCGCTGGTGTGCACGGTCACATGCTGGCCGCTCAGCGCCGCAAGCAGGTCCTCCTGCACGGCACCGGTGTCGGGGATCTCATCATAATTGATATTTGCGTTCATGGGTAGATGCTCCTTTTCAATTATTATTTTTGGTGTCCTTCATCCGCGAACCCTTGTATAAGAACTATCGCTTTCTCGCCCTGAAATGCAAGGGCGGCATGTACTAATAACTGCCTAAAAACCGCATGAATCCTTGATTTTTGGAGCGTGCAAAAGCGGATTTACGCCAAACTTACGCCACTTACGCCAAAAATCAAAGCGCACTATAGGGTAACAAAATCGGCACTCGCTGAAAAGTGGGTGCCGATTTTTTGCGTCTAGGGGATTTGAAGACTCATGAAACCCACTGATGGATTCTGCGAGCGGCAGACTGTCAGCGGCTTTATTGTTGACGAAAAACAAAGGTAGGGATACAATAATAAAAAAGAATGTAAAACCGGAAGGGAGTGTGCCGCTGTGGAAAACCAGAGAGACTTCTGCACAGAATGCCGCAGAGAAACAAACTACACCCTGAAGAAAATCAAAATCAACCAGACAATTCGGGGGAAAGAGTATACTTTTGAGATCACGGCTGCTTTCTGCAACGAATGTGGCGGCGAAATGGGAATCCCCGGCCTGATGGACTATAGCATAAAGGAAATGGACGAGCAGTATCGTAGCTTTCGAGCACTGGATGGATAGTGGGAGTATATCGAATCGATGATATAAAGTGATAGATACTAGGAAAGTGGCAGCAAAGGACAACTATAATGAAGGATACGCTTAACTTAGGCAAAATTAACCCGAATGAGCAAAGAAACAAAGTCCCAAAACATATTCCATCTAAGGTTCATCCAGATACATTGTTTACTTTTATGACAGATTTCGGATTTCTTTTGGGATGCTTAGAACATAAAATGCTTTCTCCACGGTATTGTGAAGAAGATGTACGATACTTAAATCTTAGAAGAGTAAAATCTTTAGCCTATCCAATGAAATGTTTTTGTGATATCAGTCTAAAAAAGCTAAAAGTTCACATGGACTGGTATGGTGACTATGGAATTGCGTTTAGCAAAGAATGGGGAATGCGGCATAATATCCAGCCAGTGCACTATTTAAATGAAGAATCCGATTTAAGAAAGGATATTACAGAAGTATTAAAAGCTGCCCTGAATGAGGAAAAGGCCGGTTCTAAAACCCATGAAATGCTTAAAAACTATTTGTTGCATGAGTTAATGTATTATAAACCATATCAAGGAAAAATGAAAAACAGAAAAACCAAGAAAATAGCGGTCAAATGCCTTATGGATGAATGCGAATGGAGGTATATTCCAGATGTAGCTACCCTTGAGCTTGAACAAGTGATAGTAAATCCCGGCGTGGAAAATGCAGGATATGTTCAATTGGCCAGCAACTCGATGAATTTTAGAGAAGAAGTTTCCCTGCATTTTGAGTATTCGGATATAAAGCACATCGTTCTTCAGACAAAAGAAGAATATCAGGAATTGAGCAGGGCTATCGATTCGTGGAAATTTGAAGACAAATCCGAAATTTTATCAAAAGTGATTATTTGGCCGGATAAGCAGGAGGATTTCTGATGATTCCAAATTTTAATAAAGCTTTTAAAAACACTCCCACGGCAGAAAAAACAATACCCAAGGCTGTGATGGAATATTTGAATTCAACTGCTCCGACAGGAACAAGATATATTCAAGACAAAGATGGTGGCATAACGTTAATAGCAGATGGAAAGCCATTTACCATCAGTGGATTTACACTTGAAATCCCCAAATCAATAAAAAAACAGGTTGAAAGTTTTAGCAAAGATGAGTTTAATCAATTTGTTTATAATGCGCAGATGGAGTTAAAAGTCAACCTAAATAAAGATGGGTATATTATTATTAATGGTGAAGAACTGCCAGTAGAAGCCTTGCACCGCAATATATATAATCCAATAAAGCAAAAGAATATGCAATTTTTCTTGATGCCAGAGCCGTTTCCGGAAGTGCCCGATATCAAAATTGCATCGGATAAATACACTCGCATATTGAAAATGAAACGATATCCTTATGCAAGTTTAACCGAGAAACATTTTGAAAGTGAAGATGGAAAGTCTCTGAAATTAAAATTAACTATGGATGACAAAAAAGAAAGTAGTCACATTCAGCTAACGTACAATTTGAATTGTGCAAAATCTGTTCAGGAAATCGTAGAAAGCGTGGAAATTTTTAATGCGTTTATCGATGGGAAGGGATACCTAATGGGTGAAAAAATACCATCGAATATGGTGCCCGATGAACCGAAAGACAAATTCGATAAAAAAACTTTGGAATTTTGGGAAAAGGTGCTAAAAGTAGAAACTGCATTAGGCCTTACATTCAAGCCAACGAAAGATGTTCCCGAAATGGAAACAATATATAATATTGAAAAACTATACCAAACAATTATATTGAAAAAACCTATACGTGAAGAGCATAAGATAACCTCACTATCATCTGAATGGAATGCTGAGAGCATGGATCGAATAAAAAATGCAATCGGAAAACCAATGTATTTTCAGTATACAGGAGATCTGAAATTTAATATTATGGGACAAGAGTTTAAGTGTCCCTCTATTTTTGGTATGTTTAACTGCAAGCTAGCGGATGTAAAGGTAGCGGATGGCACAACTACATTGTTTTTTGCCGATGAATCAGATGATAAAACGGGGTACACATCGGTGTTATCATTTGCGACTGAGAAAGAGCTGGATGCATATGGACATGTGGAAAAATATAATCATGCAAACGACTTGAAAGATGCACAGACGATTCAGACCATTTTAAGTAAAAACTGATATTGATATAGCAAAAACAGCCGCCCAGCGACCTTACGGTCTCGCTGGGCGGCTTATTTTTTGCGTTTCCAGAGCAAATATTCTTCGTAGCGGTGCATCTCGTTCTGTTCTTCTTCGGTCAGGCGCTGGCGCTGTTTGCGAGCCTCGTCCGAGGGGTCGATGTCGGTCAGGCCCAGCAGGTAGTCGGCGGAGGTGCCGTAGAGCTTGCAGATGGCAAGCAGCACATTGCTGAAGGGGTAGCTCTTTCCCTGTTCCCACGCACGGATAGACCAAACGGAGATACCAAGCTTGTCCGCAAGGGTCTGCTGTGTGTCATCATTCAGTTTGCGGAGTTCTGCCAATCGTTCCCCAAGCATAGCTTGACCACCTTTCCTTATTACTAGTATATGAATCGCTCCTACTTTTGACGAAAAGTGGCTGTACAATACTAGACAAGGCAAAAAGTAGCTGTATAATACTAGTATAAGGCGGAACTAGTACAAAAATACTACTTCCGCCGCAACGCTAAGGCAAAGCGAGGAAATCCCCGTTGGAACAACTGATCGATTTTCACGCACCGGAAGTGCAGGCGGTGCTGGATACGCTACTAAAAGATAAATCCACCGGTAAAAACATCATCTGGGCCACCGATCCGCCGGAAGAGCTGCAAACGGTAATGTACGAGCCTGTAACGGACAGATCCCAGATCACCGCTCAACAGCTCGGGCTGACCCACTACGAGGTGGTGCTGCCCCGGATGATGAAGCAGACCGACACCCAGCAGCAGCGCACCCGCAAAAAAGGCGAGGTGTTCAGCCCCGCATGGGTCTGCAACAAGATGAACAACGCACTGGACGCCGACTGGTTCGGTGCGCTGGGGGCAGGAGAGACCGCTGGGCAGTTCACGGTGGAGCTGTCCCAAGGCTGGCAGACGGTGGAAACGCCGGTGCAGTTTCCGGTTTGCAAGGGCAGGACCCCGGCATGGGTGCAGTATGTGCAGAGCCGCCGCTTGGAGGTGACCTGCGGCGAAGCCCCCTTTCTGGCGTCCCGGTACGATGCCGCCACCGGCGAGATGATCCCGGTAGCCCGGCGCATTGGCATTCTGGACCGCAAGCTGCGTGTGGTAAGCGAGAACGCCGCCACAGAGGACGAGTGGCGCAAATATGCCACCCATGCGGTGCAGTCCACCTACGGCTATGAGTATCAGGGAGATAATCTTTTGCTGGCACGGGTCAACCTTCTGCTGACCTATGCAGAGCATCTGCAAGCCCGCTGGCAGCGCAAACCCACAAAAGAAGCGTTACAACCTATCGCCACCATCATCAGCTGGAACCTGTGGCAAATGGACGGCCTGCACCGGTCCGTGCCCGGCGGCAAGCCTCAGCCGGAGGCAGAACAGCTTAATCTCTTTTCCATGTTCGGGGCGGCAGAGCCGCAGCCGCCCACGGTATCCTGTAAAGTAAAAAACTGGCGCAAGGGCAGCCATGGAACCGCCCAGAACTTTGAAACCATTCAGGAAGGGAGTACCAGCATGAAGTTTGATTATGTCATCGGAAACCCGCCGTATCAGGAAACCTTGCAAAACACATCGGATAAACCGATTTATAATGATTTCATGGATGCGTCCTATCAAATATCGGACAAAGTAGAACTAATTACTCCTGCACGTTTTTTGTTCAATGCGGGTAAAACCGCAAAGGTCTGGAATGAAAAAATGCTGAATGACGTGCATCTGAAAGTATTGTACTATGAACCGGACAGCAGTAAGGTGTTTTCAAACACCGACATAAAAGGCGGCGTTGCAATTACATATCGTGATGGTAATGCAGAGTTTGGGGCTATCGGTTCTTTTACTCCGTATAATGAATTGAACGATATTCTTCATAGAGTGAAAAATCATAAATCGTTTGTTTCGATAGAAAAGATAGTAATTACAAGTTTTGCGTATCATTACACAGATAAGTTGCATGAGGATTATCCAGATGCAGCTTCAAGACTTAGTAAAGGTCATGCGTATGATTTGAAATCAAATGCTTTTGATCGGTTGTCGGATGTATATCAGGATGAAAAGCCTGATGATGGACATGACTATATTAGGATATTTGGTCGGCAAAACAACGAGAGAACATATAAATTTATTCGCAGAGATTATGTGAATAATGTTGCAAATCTTGATAAGTATAAGTTGTTTATGCCGAAAGCAAATGGTACGGGGGCATTCGGAGAGGTTTTGACTCTCCCGGAAATCAGTGAACCGGGAGTGGGTGCAACAGAATCATTTGTAAGCATCGGATTATTTGACACTGCGGAGGAATGCGATAACCTCTTAAAATACATTAAATCGAGGTTTATGAGGGCAATGCTTGGTGTTGTGAAAATCACGCAAGACTTAACGCCATCCAAATGGAAATACGTTCCCCTTCAAGACTTTACTGCCCATTCCGACATTGATTGGAGCAAGTCGGTGGCGGAAATCGACCAGCAGCTTTACCGCAAGTATGACCTGACCGCTGACGAGATCGAATTTATCGAGACCCATGTAAAGGAGATGGCATAATGGCTGGCATAACCCTGCGCACTGCCCGGCAGGTGGTGCCCATGATCTACGCCTATACCACCCCGGAAATTGCCCGGCACAACGGCTGGACGAAGATCGGCTACACCGAGCAGTCGGTGGACAAACGCCTGAAACAGCAGACCCACACCGCAGATGTGCTGTTCCACGAGGAGTGGCGGGGCAATGCCGTCTACGATGACGGCGGCGGCGAGGTGTTCACCGACCACGATTTCCACGCCTACCTCCGCAAGCTGAACGTGGAGAACGACCGTAAAAACGAGTGGTTCCATTTGGATGGGCAGCAGTCCCGGCGGTATTTTCAGGATTTCCGCATGAACCGGGGCCGGGTGCAGCTGGATGCCGCCATCGCCTACACCCTGCGGGAAGAACAGGCAAGGGCTGTCCGCGACACTAAAATCTATTACCAGAGCCACCCCGGCGGGGAATACCTCTGGAACGCCAAGCCCCGCTTTGGCAAGACCCTTTCCGTCTACGATTTCTGCAAGCAGGTCGATGCACAGACGGTGCTCATCGTTACCAACCGCCCTGCCATCGCCAATAGCTGGTACAGCGACTATGTGCGCTTTCTGGGCAGGGAGTCCGGCTATCTGTTCGTCAGCCATGTGGATGCCCTTGCCGGGCAGCCCCATGTGCTGGACGAGCAAGGCTATCTGGATGCCGCCGCACAGGGCGAGAAACTGTATAAGCGCATTGAGTTCGTCAGCTTGCAGGATATGAAAGGCTCGAAATATTTCGGCGGCGAGTACGACAAGCTGCGCCACCTGACCGAGCTGAACTGGGATGTGCTGGTCATCGACGAAGCCCACGAGGGCGTGGACACCTACAAGACCGACCTTGCCTTTGACCGCATCCGCCGCAAGTTCACGCTACACCTGTCCGGCACGCCCTTCAAGGCGCTGGCGAACGACAAGTTTGCCGGGGATGCCATCTTCAACTGGACCTACGCCGACGAGCAGGCCGCCAAGCGGAACTGGCAGGGCGCACCGGGACAGCAGAACCCCTACGCAAACCTCCCCATGCTCAACCTCTACACCTACCAGATGTCCGAGATCATCCGGGACGAGATCCAGCAGGGTGTAGAGATCGACGGCGAAACGCAGGAATTTGCCTTTGACCTGAACGAGTTCTTTAAGGTAAAGCCCAGCGGCAGCTTTGAGCATGAGGCCGAGATGGACCGTTTTTTGGATGCCATGACCACCCAGAACAAATTTCCGTTTTCCACCCCGGAACTGCGTGCCGAGCTGAAGCACACCTTCTGGCTGCTGAACCGGGTGGACAGCGCCAGAGCGCTGGCGAAAAAGCTGCAGGCACACCCGGTATTCCGGGACTATGAGGTGATCCTTGCCGCCGGTGACGGCAAGCTGGATGACACGGACGAGAACCAGAAGAGCTTTGACCGGGTAAAAGCCGCCATCGCCCACCACGAAAAGACCATCACCCTGTCGGTGGGGCAGCTGACCACCGGTGTCACCATCCCGGAGTGGTCGGCAGTGCTGATGCTCTCCAACCTGAAAAGCCCGGCACTGTATATGCAGGCGGCGTTCCGTGCCCAGAACCCCTGCCTTTTCCACGAAAACGGCACCTTCCGCCGCAAAGAGAACGCCTATGTGTTCGATTTTGACCCCGCCCGCACCCTGCTGATCTACGAGCAGTTCGCCAACGACCTTTCACAGGACACCGCCAGCGGCAAGGGCGACACCGGGGAGCGCAAGGCGCACATCCAGAATCTGCTCAACTTTTTCCCGGTCATCGGCGAGGACGAGGAAGGGGAGATGATCCCGCTGGATGCAGAAAAAGTCCTCAGCATCCCCCGGAAGATCAAGTCCAAGGAAGTGGTGCGGATGGGCTTCCAGAGCAACTTCCTGTTCCAGAACATTTCCAACGTATTCAGTGCCCCGCAGGAGGTGCTGGACATTCTGCAAAACTTCCAGCCCATCAGCGAGGCAAAGGCAAAGCCCATCCAGATCACCCCGGAGACCGGTGCAGACCTCTCCCTGAACGACAAGGGCGAGGTGGACTTGGACGAGGGCTACGTCATCGGCAAGGCAGCAGATGTGTTCGGGGCGAAGATCTACGAAAGCACCCCCGCGCTGGACACCGCCCTGCAAGACCTGACCGATGCCCCTGCTCCTGCCAAAGAAGAGCATCTGGAACCCCTGAAAAAGAGCATCACCAAGGAGATCATCACCCCCATGGTGGAGCAGGCAAAGCAGGAGTATGGCCGCGACCTGAAGCTGTCCGACCAGAAGCGCTTTGAGAGCACCGCCAAGGCCAAAATGGACGTGGCGGTGAACAAGGTGGTGGACAACTACCGCATCGACCAGAGCCAGTTGGAGACCCAGCGCACCCAGCAGCTGCAAAGCTGCACCACCGCCCAGCAGCGCCAGCAGGTGAACCGGGAATTTGACGCAAAACAGCAGCAGAGCACCGCCGCCCTGATGGAAAACCTGCAATCCACCATCCAGCAGACGGCGCAGGAAATGCAGCAGACCATCGTGCGCACCGTGGAGACCAACCAGAAAGAGCAGGAGAAAAAGGGCTACGAGGACACCGTCCGTGACCACCTCCGGGGCTTTTCCCGCACCATCCCGTCTTTCCTCATGGCCTACGGCGACGAGACCGTGACACTGGCAAACTTTGACCAGATCATCCCGGACAAGGTCTTTCAGGAGGTCACCAGCATCACGCTGGAGCAGTTCCGCTTTTTGCGGGACGGTGGGCCGTACATCAACCAAGCCACCGGACAGGAGGAGCACTTTGCAGGCCACCTGTTCGACCCGGTAGTGTTTGACGATTCGGTGAAGGAGTTTTTGAACCTGAAGGTCAAGCTGGCGGATTACTTTGACGAGAGCCGCACCGAGGATATCTTCGACTACATCCCACCTCAGAAAACCAACCAGATCTTCACCCCAAAGTGGGTGGTGAAAAAGATGGTGGACCTGCTGGAGCAGGAAAACCCCGGCTGCTTCGATGACCCCGGCAAGACCTTCCTGGACCCCTACATGAAGTCCGGCCTGTACATTACGGAAATCGTCAAGCGGCTCTACCGCAGCGAGAAGATGCGGCAAATCTTCCCGGACGATAACGCCCGGCTGGAACATATCTTTGCCAAGCAGGTCTATGGGCTTGCCCCGACAGAGATCATCTACCGCATTGCCATCAGCTATATTCTGGGCTTTGCAAAGGATCACGGCATCACTGCCCACCATATCCGTCAGGCGGATACGCTGGAATTTGCCAAGGCGGGTACTATGGAAAGGGAACTGGATAAGATTTTCAGAGACTGACAAATAGAATACAGCATAAAACCAAAGGCGGCTGTCTGCATGGGTGCAGATGGCTGCTTTTTTGTGCTATTCGCGCAACTTTTATGGAAATTTGTTGAAATGGTTACTTTTTGGCCTTTCTCGCCGGCTACCTATTGAGAGGACTTTTTCAAAGTGGGTACTTATGACAACTTTATTACAAAGAGCTGTCAATGGGTGTCAAGTGACCTTTCTCGATGCCTACCAAGTGAGAGCATCTTTTTCAAGGTTGCTTCAGCCTTGAATACTTCCGTCGTGGCGAATTGCCGGTTTTCAATGGTCACTCGACCAACCAACGATATTTTAACTCGGCGCTTGCTTCAACTATATTTTCTAAGAACTTTTTAACAAATTTCTTTTTCGGGTAACAAAAAGCCCTTTTTCGATGCCTACCAAGTAGAGGGATAATTTTTCGGAAGCCCTAAATTCCGAGGATTTTCTATAAAAATCTGCTCCTTGAAAACAGAATAGTTCAATCGTCCGGTACTTCACAAAAGGTACTTCTGTAATTCGCAGCCCGGCCATAACGAAGGCGGGGTGGCTGAAATGCCAATGGTGCGGTGCAAGCCCGCCGCCGGACGATTCCCCACTCCTAGGGTGCCGAGGGCGAATATGGGAGACCTTAACATATTAAGCAGACCAGTGTGCTGATCTGCAATTGAGAGGACTGGCGAATACGCTGGTTCTCGATACATATTGAAGCCGGACGAGCTGTTCTTCTGGACAGCTTGCCCGGTGCAGGAGTGCAGAGAGCGCAGCTCTTTGCCCCAGTGATATGATGCTGTGCGTCATATCCTACTGGGTATTATCTGGCGCAAAACGGCGGCAGATCCAGCAGCTTCGTTGCTGCGTTCTCCCCCGCCAAACTGATGAAACGGAGGAATGTCTATCTGAAATTAACGCGACACAACGGACGAGCCGGAACCCACGGCACCTACAACCCCAAGCACAACGACCGCAGTTTCAACCTTGCCAACAGTGAGCACATCGACCCGGAACGCGCCAAGAGCAACATCTACTGGGATTGCTTCCACGGTTTCCGTTCGGCTCTCGCTCCACAAGACCCGGACGATCTGGCGGTGACCTTCTCGGATGTAGAACGGCAATTCTACGAGACCAACTACACGGCCTTCATCGAAAGCCAGAACGAGCGCAACGCCAAGATCCGGCACACAGAGCGCAACCGCTCTATTCACGACCTGCTGTCCAGCCGCAAGACCTGCCCGGAAGAAACCATCTACCAGTTCGGAACGTTGGACGAACACGCATCGGTGGAAGACCTGGTTTTAGTGGTGACAGAGTTTATGTCCGAATTTCATGAGCGCTTCGGCACTCATGTTCATCTGCTGGACTGGGCACTGCATCTGGACGAAAGCACACCCCACATCCATGAGCGTCATGTGTTCGACTGCGAAAACAAGTACGGCGAGATCGCTCCTCAGCAGGAAAAGGCACTGGAAGCATTGGGTTTCGACCTGCCCGACCCAGACAAGCCCCTCAGCCGCCGCAACAACCGCAAGATCACCTTTGATGCCGCCTGCCGAAAGATGCTGTTCGAGATTGCAAAACGGCATGGTCTGGAATTGGAGGAAGAAGCGGAATACGGCAACCGCAAATATCTGGAAAAGCAGGACTTCATCCTTGCCAAGCAGAAGGAGCAGCTTGCCGCCCAGCAAAGCAAGCTGGACGAATTGACCTTGAAAGTTTCGGATATGGAGACCCTGCTGGAAAATGTTTCGGCTGCGGCCTATGACAAGGCGGTGGAGGTCGTGACGGACGTGGTACGCACCGAGACCCGCAAGGAAGATATGCGGATGATCGAGGACACGAAGAAGTGGGTGCTGTCCCCGGAACGCAAAGCTCCGCAGGCCACGAGAGAGTACGCCGCTCACCGTTTGGACACCGTGCTGGACAAGTTCCTCAAGACCATGCAGATTACTGCTACTTGCTTGCAGGAAAAGCTCCTGAGACCGGATGTCCGGCAGAAAGGCAAGGAACAGGTCAAGGAGAAAGCACGGGATTCCGTTCTGCAACTGCTGAATCGCTTGCAGGCAGAACAGGCACAGCGGAAGCCATCTGTCCCGCCTACCGCCGAAAAGTCAGAAAATCGTTTTCAATAATAGTACGAGGTGATGTTTATTGAGCAAAGAAGTCAACGAAGAACGTGCTCCCCGAACCGTTGAAGATGTGAAGGAAATGCTGACCAAGCACTCCAACGGAGAGATCCAGCGGACGATTCAAAACTGCATCACGATTTTGCAGAACGACCATGTGCTTGCCGATGCCATCCGGCTGAACCTGTTGAGCGAGCGCATCGACATTGTAAAGCCTGTAGGTTGGCCCCGCTCTGGCAAGACGCTGAACGATACCGACATGAAGTATATTCTGCGCCGGATGGAGAAATACGGTATTTCCAGCGAAAAGAAGATCGAATCTGCCATCCGCATTGTTGCCAACGAGAACCGTTACCACCCCATCCGGGACTACCTGAATGGTCTGCAATGGGATGGGACTGAACGGATATCCCACGTCCTGCACCATTTTCTCGGTGCTGCGGAGGACGAGTACACTTGCGAAGCCATGAAGATTTTCTTGCTGGGAGCCATTAAGCGCGTGTTCCAGCCGGGATGCAAATTTGAAACCATGCTTTGTCTGGTGGGCGGGCAAGGTGCGGGAAAGTCCAGCTTTTTTCGGCTGTTGGCGGTCAAGGACGAGTGGTTCTCGGACGACCTGCGGCGACTGGATGATGACAACGTGTACCGAAAGCTGCAAGGTCACTGGATCATTGAAATGTCGGAGATGATCGCCACTGCCAATGCCAAGAGTATCGAGGAGATCAAAAGTTTTCTCAGTAAACAGAAGGAAACCTATAAAGTCCCCTACGAGACCCATCCTGCCGACCGTCTGCGCCAGTGCATCTTTGCTGGCACGACCAATCGGCAGGATTTTTTGCCCCGTGACCGCACAGGCAACCGCCGCTTCATCCCCGTCCCGGTGGATGCGGAACTGGCCGAAGTCCACATTCTGGACAATGAGGAAGAATCCCGTGCCTATATCGACCAGCTTTGGGCAGAAGCTATGACCATCTACAACAGCGGCAACTACAAGCTGGCGTTCAGCCCCGCCATGCAGGAAACACTGCAAGTCCATCAGCAGGACTTCATGCAGGAGGATGCACAGGCTGGCATGATCTATGCCTTTCTGGAGGACTACACGGGTGACCGGGTGTGTTCCAAGCAGCTTTATGCAGAAGCACTGGGCAACACCAATATTCCGGCAGAGTGGGAGACCCGTGCTATTTGCGAGATCATGAACACCGGCATTTCGCGCGGCGACATCCAAGGCTGGCAGGCGCACAAGACCGCCAAGCGTTACCCGAAGTACGGCGTTCAGAAAGGCTGGGAGCGCGTAACCAGCCCCGAAACCTGGGCTGAAGATTTCTCCGAAATAACGGATGCGGAAGCCCAGCA
>ERZ780141.1417-NODE-1417-length-14140-cov-2.582606_pt1 | contig 14140 bp, 12 predicted proteins | sample MGYA00433080_ERZ780141 | MGnify/ENA primary metagenome ERZ780141 (study PRJEB29588, sample SAMEA2154047) | human gut metagenome | biome: human gut; feature: human-associated habitat; material: faeces | place: Denmark | collected 2008/2010 ... | reverse complement strand
CCGTCTTCTGCTGTGTTCGGCGTGTTGTCTTACGCATTTGTTCTGCCATATCTCTCGTTGATTATTACTCTTTAAATGTATAGACTTTGTTAAAGATAAAATTGATGACTGTATAAAAAGCCATCGCTATTAACTGATTATAATACGGATCAATAGGAAGCCAGGCATTCAGCAGGAAGAGAAATCCCAATTGCAGGAGATAACAGATGCCGAACACCAGTCCGAAGCGGACGGCACTTTTCACCCATCCGGCGTGGCTCTGGAATGTCCACTGCTTGTTCCAGACAAAGCTGTTGACGACGCCGGCAATATAGCCCACCACGTTCGACAACACATCCGAACAATGCGCGACCTTCATCAATATCCATATCACCACGGCTGTAATCAGGGGGTTGCTCACACCCACAATACCGTACTTAATCGCCTGCCTGACCGTCTTCATCTTCTTTCTCCAGTATTTTCTGTATTTCTTCTTCCGTCAGCGGTTTCACGTTGGTGATGTTGTAACGGTCTGACAGGAAATGACCGTATTCATTACATTCCTGAATCGTATCACCCATCACTTTCTTGATGTTCCCGGCAATCGGGATCAGGAGCAGCAGTTCCGCATAGTTATCGGCCATATGCAAGGACTCGATTTCCCAGTCGACTTGCGAGAAAGCATACGTAAACTCCCGCTCGATGACCTGCCGCTGATACGACTCGAACGGCTTCCCTCCGGCCGAGACCAGCAGGACATAGAAACGCAGCTTTGTCCCTTTACCGCCCATGCCGGTAGAAATATAAATCTGCCGCTCGTCTGAATAATCCGACTCCAGGGCGATCTGTATTTCCATCAAGGCCAGATAAGCCCAGTCGGCCACATCGGGATCAGGCCCGTCGGCCACATACTGCTTCAGCAGCCGGAACGACACCGGATTCTTCGAGTTGGCCAGATTAAGCAGCAGGTTCTGCTTCTTCTCGACCGACTTCACATCTTCCCGGTCCGTCAGCTGCCGATACCAGTGATTGCATTCTTCGTCATACGCCGGCAGCAATCCGCCCGCATTTCTCTTCCACTGTTCGGAAGCCCGGAAATAACGCATCTGTTCTTCTACCGGCACCTGCTGTTCCAGTATATGAATCTTCCCCTTCAAGTTTCTGAAGGACTGCTGATATTTCCGCAATATATCATCTTCTTCCTCTTTCATGATTCTTCCGTTTTGGTTCCTTGTTATTCCTCCTCGTCTTCCTTCAGATAAGCCGTTTCGACTTTCTGCAATCGGTTCCGCAAGCGCTCGGCTTCCCCTTTGCGGATGCGCAGCCGCATGACACAGTCCATATCAAACTGCTGGGAGACGATCGTCGGTCCGTCTTCCTTCACAATCCGCATGATCTGATTCAGATAAGGATATTCGAATACGACCGTGATGTCTTCATCGACGGTCCGTTCTTCTATGGTGGCCGCGGCAATGGAATCGGCGGCAGCCGTCCGGTAAGCCACGATCAGTCCGCTTGTTCCTAATTCAATGCCACCGAAATACCGGATCACGATCACCAGTATATCCGTCAGCTCGTTGGAATTGATCTGTCCCAAGATGGGTTTTCCGGCTGTCGACGAAGGCTCGCCGTCGTCATTGGCACGGAATATCTTCCGCTCCGGACCTAACATATAAGCCCAGCACACATGGCGGGCATCATAATAGTCCTTCCGGTACTTGGCCAGCTGGGCTTTCACGTCTTCCACGGTTCTGACCGGAATGGCATACGAGATAAAGCGGCTGCGCTTTTCGGTATAATAGCCTTCGGCCGTACCGGTAATCGTCCTGTACGTATCTTCTGCCATATCAATCGGGTATTTTGGTTCGTTCCACTTCCTCCCGATAAGCCCGGAAGTCTTTCATGATCTCTTCTATTTCTTCCACGAAATAAGGAGTTACCGGCAAGAAATAAACTTGATCGGCGATACCTTCCGATGTCTGGATAGTAGCAATGTTCGGGTTTACCAAAACAGAACCGATACCTTCTTCGCGCAACGCCTTCAGCGCCTGCGAACCGGAATAGTCAAACTCTCCGGCCTGACCAATCTTGAGCGCACCAGAACCCAAGACAAGCACTTTCTTTAAATTCTTTTCCATATTCTCTTGTTGTCTATTAAGTTACGAGTTACAAGCTACGAACTACGAGTTGTAGCTATTTCACAAAAAAAATGCGTCACCCAATAAAGGATTAACGCATTACCAAAGAACTAAAAATATCTTTCTCGAAAAAAGAGAAACTGACGGCTCCCAAATGAAATTCATTCGAACGGAGGTTATATTTGCTTCTCATTTCCTGCGATTGCATAGTCTCTTTAAAATTTGTGCAAAGTAACGACTTATTTACGAAAAGAGCAAATTGTGGCATATTTTTTTGCATAAAAGAAACGTCATCCTCCATAATAGAAGAGCGGCCGTCGCCCACAACCGAAATCTTTTTCCGAAAAATGCGATTCCATATAAAAAAGAAAGACTATATCTCAGTAAAGGCATTTGCGGATAAATATGAAGATTCTCCCCACCAAAACTTGCTTTTCTCGCCACGGAAACTTACCTTTGTGCCTATACAAAAATAGAACAAGGATTCTGTTTCTACAAACAAAGCCTTTATTCTTAAAAATAAAATTTCTATTCCTTGGAATAAAGGCTTTATTCTAAGATTTCTCCGCCACCAAAAGAACTTTGCTCCGCAGGGAAAAGGACTTTGCAACGAAGGAAAGAAAAGAAAGGAGAACGCAACAATGACCACACGCTACCAAATGAAAGAAATGCCCGACTTGCAAGGCACGGGCGAACCAATCACCTACCCCAAGATGGTGATGACCGGACAGACCGGCACGCGCGAACTGGCGGAATACATCGCCATGACCTCGGGATTCTCGAAAGGCGTAACCGAAGGAATTATCTGCGAGCTGGGCGAAGCCCTGGCCCACGAAATGGGAATGGGACGCTCGGTGAAGATAGAAGGATTGGGCGTATTCACCCCCGCACTGTCCATCTACCCCGACAAAGAACGCGAACAGCCCCAAGAAAGTAGCACGAAGCGAAATGCACGGAGCATCTACGTAAGCGGCGTGAACTTCCGCACGGACAAGGCCTTGATTAGAGAAACCAACCATTGGTGCGAACTGGAACGTGCCTCCTGGAAACCCGCACACTCGTCGAAGAAATACACCCCCGAACAACGTCTGGCTCTGGCGCATCAGTATCTGGACAAGCACGCCTTCCTTACTGTCAGCATCTACCGGCAACTGACCGGACTCGTCCGCTCCACCGCCACCGTGGAACTGCGCAAATGGGCACATACTCCCGGCAGCGGAATCGATACAAGCGGCATCGGAAGCCATAAGGTATACGTGAAAAGGAAAGAAAGCGTCATCCCTTGAGGTTTCGATAATTATAGGTATCTTTGCCGGTCTTAATGGCTTTTATACAATGAAGAAACTAAAAAATACATAATATGGCAAAAGAAAAAATCATCCTTACGGGCGACCGCCCCACAGGACGCCTGCACATAGGACACTATGTAGGCTCATTGAGAAGAAGAGTGGAACTGCAAAACTCCGGCTTATACGACAAGATTTTCATCTTCATCGCCGACGCACAAGCGCTGACGGACAATATGGAGAACCCGGAAAAGGTGCGCCAGAACGTCATCGAGGTGGCATTGGACTACCTGGCTTGCGGACTGGACCCGACGAAGAGTACTATCTTCATCCAATCCCAGATACCGGAACTCTGCGAACTGACCTTCTACTATATGGACCTGGTGACCGTGAGCCGCCTGCAACGCAACCCGACGGTAAAGACCGAAATCCAGATGCGTAATTTCGAGACAAGCATCCCCGTAGGTTTCTTCACCTACCCCACCAGCCAGGCAGCGGACATTACCGCCTTCCGCGCCACTACCGTGCCCGTGGGCGAAGACCAGGAGCCGATGATTGAACAAGCTCGTGAAATCGTACGCCGTTTCAACTATATATATGGTGAAACCCTCGTGGAACCGGAAATCCTGTTGCCCGACAATGCAGCCTGCCTGCGCCTGCCGGGAACGGACGGCAAAGCCAAGATGAGCAAGAGCCTCGGCAACTGTATCTATCTTTCGGACTCTGTCGACGAGGTGCAGAAGAAGGTGAAGAGCATGTATACCGACCCCGACCACCTGCGTGTGCAAGACCCCGGAAAATTGGAAGGCAACACCGTATTCACTTACCTGGATGCCTTTTGCCGTCCGGAACACTTCGGCCTTTATCTGCCCGAATATCCGAATCTGGACGAACTGAAAGCCCACTACCAACGTGGCGGTCTGGGCGACATGAAAGTGAAGAAGTTCCTCAACGAAATTATGCAGGAGACACTGGAGCCTATCCGCAACCGCCGCAAGGAGTTTGAAAAAGACATCCCCGCCATCTACGACATGCTGAAGAAAGGTTGCGAAACTGCCAGGGAAACCGCTGCCGCAACCTTGGACGATGTACGCAAGGCTATGAAGATAAACTACTTTGATGATGCGGAACTGATTGCAGAGCAAGTAAAGAAATTCGGCGGAGAATAAGGGATAGGAGATACGAGTTACAGAAGTTACGAGTTACAAGGAGCTACCTGTTACAAGTTACTGGTTACAAAAAATGAGGGGCATGCGTCATAATAACGCATGCCCCTTCTCATTTCTATAACTCGTAACTCCTTGTAGCTTGTAGCTCGTAGCTTTCTAATTGGCAGATTTCACCAATACCACACGGTTCAGAATCGGTTGTCCGAACTTGTCGACACCACCATCGGCAGAAATTTTCAAGCGGTTGGCAGGGATACCGTAATCCTTTACCAAAACATCCACTACAGCCTGTGCACGTTTCAAGCTCAACTTTTCGTTGAAAGCCGGAGTGCCTGTTGCAGAGTCTGCATATCCGTTTACAGTGTAAGTGGCGTTCGGGAACTGTTTCATCTGGTCTGCCAGATAAGACAAGTTCATTGCTTCACGTGGAGAGACTTCGGCAGAACCGATATTGAAGAATACGGTACGCGGTGCTATATCCGGATCGGGAACAATCACTTCGGTTTCCGTAACTTCGGCCACCGGCTGGTTCTGTGCAGCCACCAATGCATTCTGCAGCTGCTGGTTGGCAGCTCCCATCTCTGCAAGCTGTGCCTGCATGGCAGCCAGCTCTACCTGAGAAATCAACTGAGGCATCGGGCGACGGAATCCACGGGCGGGGAAACGGTATGTCAACCCTACCGTTGCACTCAGCACGCCATCATATCCATGATCGCCGCCAACTTCGCCATCGAACTTATCTTCAACGCCCATTGCGCTCAGCTCCAGGTTAATATCTATCGCATTGGAAATACGGAAGCGATTGATGATACCCGCGTTTACAGACAGAGCTTCGCGGTGAGGCTTTGTGTAGTTGTGAGTGAAGCCAGCACCTACATAAGGAATGATTTCATACACACGGTGCTGGTTGTATCCTCCAAACAGCGCATTCAGATTGAACATCACATCTCCGTGCAGATTCATATAGTCGAAACGCTGTTTGTAGTAGCCGTCATCCATCTGAGTGCCTTTCACGTAGTCAGCACCTGCATCATATGTATATCCTCTTGCCTGAAGGCCGCTATATTGCAGACGTACTCCCAGTCCCGGGGTGAACCATTTGCCGATGGCAAAATTCAGCGTCGGACTGATACGCTTGCCAAAACTTCCTGCCTTATCATTATCTCCAAAAGTTGCTTCGGCACCACCGCCTATAGAGAAAAACCAATTACTCCAGAACGGATTAGTGATTACCTGATATTTATCCTGAACCTGGATAACACCAAATTCTTCCACAACTTCAGTCTTTTGCTGCGCCATGGCAACAGAAGACACACCAGCTAAAGCCAGTAACATTAGAATCTTTTTCATATACCTTAAAATAGTTAAGTGGTTAATTAAACTCTTTATCATTCAAACTGTCTAATTAACGCCAACAGAACTAAAAGGTTCTGAATATTTGTACTTTTTTTGCCTTGATGCAAAAGAAAGTACTCTTCCTTATTTGGAGAAAAGCTTTTCTATGTCGTCTTCTTTAATGGTCGCCAGCACCGTCTTTCCGTCCGGAGTATAATTCGGGGATGGGCATGCAAACAGATTGTCCACGAGATTGGACATTTCCTCGTTGCTCAGCCCTTGTCCATAGACGATGGCCGCAGCACGTGCCAAGGTCGATGCAAGAATTGTCTGCACCTCTTCCTTAACGTCATTCCCTTTTTCCATAGCAGTATGTACCATATTCCGGACCAATTCTACCGGGTTCAACCCCTCTATGCCCGAAGGTATGCCGTTGATGGCATAGCTGCCGCCACCCAGCGGGCTCAAATCGAAGCCTACTGCCGACAAATCTTCCAATATACTTTCCAGTACGGCAGCTTCCGAAGCCGGCAACTGGATAATCTCCGGAAACAATACCCCCTGGGATACGCCTTGTTTCTGTCGAATCTGGCTCATATAGCGGTCGAACAATACCCGGACATGCGCCCGGTGCTGGTCTATCAGCATCAGACCCGATTTAACGGAAGTCAGAATAAAACGCCCCTTGAACTGGAAGTGTTGCGCTCCTTTCTCTACCGTTGCCTCATTGCCATAGAAAGAGGCGCTTGCCCCGGAAGGAACCGTTTCCTGGAAATAAGGAACCCTCTCCTCCTCTCTTGGAGCCGTACCGGTAACCGTATCCTCTACAAAAGGCTCTTCCTCCATCGGCTCGTTCATCCTGCTGGCTTTTTCCAAACCGGAATAAAGCCCCTCCCACTCCACTTTGGGGCGCGAATAATTGCCACCGCCTCCATAGGAAGAAGCGGAAGACGTCTTGAAGGGATTGAAATCCGTGTTATAGTGTACCTTCGGAGGCTCTATCGGACGAGCCTGCTCGAATGCAGGAATATCCGGCATGTCCTCGGTATCAAAATCGATAGTAGGTATAGCGCTAAACTTGCCTAAGGATTCCTTGACCGCAGCCGACAGAATCTGCCAGATAGCCTGCTCATTCTCGAACTTAATCTCCGTCTTCGTCGGATGGATGTTCACATCGATATTGGCAGGGTCTACCTCGAAATAAATAAAGTAGGAGATTTGCTCACCGGCAGGAATCAGCTGCTCATAAGCGTCCATCACCGCTTTGTGGAAATAGGGGTGACGCATATAACGCCCGTTCACAAAAAAGTATTGGTGCGCTCCTTTCTTGCGCGAGGTTTCCGGCTTGGCAACAAAACCGGAAATCTTTATCATCGTCGTATTGACGTCTACGGACAGCAACTGCTGATTCAGTTTCTTTCCGAAAACTGCCATGATGCGTTGCCGCAAAGGCATTACCGGAAGATTGAACAATTCCGTATCATTACTATACAGATAGAAGGCTACCTCAGGATGCACCAGCGCTATACGCTCGAATTCCGTAAGGATATTGCTCAACTCCGTAGAGTTGGCTTTCAGGAATTTACGCCGGGCAGGAATATTGAAGAATAGGTTCTTGATGGAAAAATTGCTTCCCTTAGGGCAGGAAACGGCTTCCTGGCCCTCGACTTTAGAGCCGGCAATCAACAGTCGCGTCCCCAGTTCCTCGCTGGCTGGGCGTGTTTTCAACTCCACTTCAGCTACCGCAGCAATGGAAGCCAACGCTTCTCCACGGAAGCCCATGGTGCGTAGGGCAAACAAATCGGCAGCTTCGCGTATCTTTGAAGTTGCATGGCGTTCAAAAGAAAGACGCGCATCCGTTTCGGACATCCCCTTTCCGTCATCAATCACCTGGATGCAGGTCTTGCCCGCATCGGTAATCAGCACATGTATTTCCTCTGCTTCGGCATCAATTGCATTTTCCACCAATTCCTTCACAACAGATGCCGGACGCTGAATCACCTCTCCGGCAGCAATCTGATTGGCAACCGAATCGGGCAGCAAATGAATGATATCGCTCATGATAATGTTTAATGATTAGAGATTAATGATTAATCATTATTAAATGATTCCGTTACTGATGGCATACCACAGATAAATCAGCACAGCTATGACAACAAGGATTATGCCCAAATGCATCGGCTTACGTCCGCTCTCCTTGCGCCGCTTCAAGTGAGTTGTTCCTTCTATGAATTTGCCCCGTATATCCTCGGGCGAGAATTCCTTTTCCGGCAGCATACCCAGGTCACGCTTGGCATTTTCTTCCATCTTCGCCAACTTCTCTTTCCGCTCATCCACATAGATATAGCTATGATTGAAGCCACGAGGCTTCCGCATTGCAAACATTCCCATGACGCTACTTATTATTTCGTTTAATATGCATATTCCTTGGCGAAGTTACAGGTTTCCGGTCACTTTTCTTCAATACTTCACCTGCTTTTTTAGCCCTCCACTCGAAGATGTCCTCCTTGTTGAGCGGACGGATGTAGTCGAACCAAACAAAAGAAGGCAGCCTGCTCTTATCTGGTGGAATCTGGTCCAAAGGATAGGCTGTACCGGTAGTCTTTCCAACAAAGACTCCGCGCTCCATTCTTCTCTCCTTCAAGTACATTTTCAAAAGTCCACCTTCCGAATAGTTCATCATAATCAGCGAACTGTCCTTCTCCTCTACCGGATAATACACCACCAATACATTGCCGTTTACCTCCACCAGACGCATGTCTCCATCTATGAAGAAAGCTTTCATCTCCTTACCGGAAACTTGGTTATAGTGAATACTGTCCTTTTTCTCTACCGTCAGGGCCTGATTGATGATATGTGCCCAGTCGATGGTACTATCGTTCATGTAAATTTTAATTTCCTCGCCCAACAACTGTTGTTCCCCGTGCCACAAGATAGGGTCGGTGTACATCGTCATGCAAGAGTCCTTGGAATTATACACCAACGAATCGCATACGGCCTGCACATCCGTGCGATAAGCACGCACCTTATGATAGGCACGCATCTCCCGGTACATGGAATCGGTATTCATATGGTAGGTAATCAGCCGCAAAGTATCACCGTGCATAAACAGACTGTCGCCCTGCGAATAGTCGATAGCTACGGCACGTTTGGTGGCAACGGCGCTTCCGGTCAGTTCGTTGTAGAAACAATAGTCGCCAGTCAACATGTTCCGGTTGACCGTATCATTCATCTGTACATTGTCAAAAGCCTCGCCGTATCCCAAGATGCGGTCGTAGAAAAGGCTGTCACCGGTCAGTTTCTTGCCTTCGTTAGTCAGTACGGAACGGTCGAGCAGTTCTGCCTGCTCAGTAGTCGTATTGTACACGCCACGTTCGGAATAAATATGATTTTGGTCACTCACAATGTCGGAGGGTCCTAAAATTGTGGCAATCTTAGTAGCTGTACTATACTTCAAGGTATCCGAAGTCAAAACAAACTTCGGGTTGACCAGCTTCACGTCGTGGTTGAAGACAGCCAACTTGGTGGCAGGGCTATATTCTCCCCATTCGGAAGTCAGCACATTATCCTCGTCGGTCAGCGTACCGCCTTCGAAGTAATAGCCCAAATCGTACAGACGGTCATAGTTCAAACTGTCGGTTGTCAGCACCGTATTACGATTTATCATACGTACATTCTCACGCAGCATGGCCAGCTGCGACATGCCGTCATAATACAGATAGTCTCCATAGATAAACAAGGTGTCGCCCTGCTCCATACGCACATTGCCGAATGCCTCCACAGAATTTATCTTTTCGAATATCAGCGCACTGTCACAGAACATGTACATACTGTCATGCTTCATCCTCACCGAGCCGATGAGTACCTGCACATCAGGACGCAACTGTTTGTCCGCCTGCGCCTCATCTGCGTACAACAAATCGACGCGCGTCTTCTTCTTTTCCGGCGTCTCCGTCTTTTTCTGTTCAATCGAGTCCACTTTCTTCTTCTCTGGTGCACCAGTACTCTTCTTCTTGTCCTGCGCACTCAGCAGACAGATACCAAACAAGCATAGAATACCTACCAGGAGGTATCTATGCTTGTTCAGGAAATGATTTTTTGTATTCTTCTTTTGCATACAAATCTATGTAAATTCTTCCGGATTATTCTTTAATCCAGCCCGGATACTTGAACGTACAGTTATTCTTCCAATTATCCTTGATACGGACATATGTGTGCTTCTGCTTCTCACGAATCCACTTGTCCAGCACTTCGTCGCGGCGTTTCTCCAACACAATCTCTTTCAAGTTCTGATAGTCATCGGCAATGGTAGCCTTGTGTCCCGTCGTACGGCTCTTCAGTTTCACAATCACACACTCTTCTTTTCCGGTCTTTTGCGGAATCATGGTGAAGGCTTCGGAGATTTCGCCCACTTTCATCTTATCCACCACCTTGGCTATTTCAGGGGGAAGTTCCTGCATCTCAAAACGGGAAGTGTTCGTATTGGGATTCGGCAACAAACCATGATTGTTACGCGTATCCTTATCCTGCGAAAGCACTGAGGCAGCCTCTTCAAAAGAGAACTTGTTATTGCGGATATCATCGGCAATAGAATCCAAACGGGCACAACCGGCAGCCAGAGCTTCTTCCGGAATATGCGGTTTCAACAGAATGTGGCGTGTTTTAATACGGTCACCGCGCTTCTCTATCAACTGAATGATATGGAAACCATATTCAGACTCTACAATCTTGGAAACCTTGCTGGGGTCTTGCAAGTTGAAAGCTACATTGGCATAAGCGGGGTCCAGCATACCGCGTCCCGAAAACTCTATTTCACCGCCACGCATGGCCGAGCCACGGTCCTCGGAGTACAGACGAGCCAACATGGAAAAGCTTTCGCCCTTATTGACACGGTCGGTATACTCACGCAGACGCCTCTTTACATCTTCTATTTCCTCCAAAGGAACCTTGGGCTGCTGAGTGATAATCTGCACCTCCACCTGGGTAGGGATATAAGGAATGCTGTCCTGCGGCAAATCCTTGAAGTAACGGCGCACCTCAGCCGGAGTTATCTTAATCTCACCCACCAGTTTCTGCTGCATCTTCTGAACCTTCAATCCTTCACGGGCATTCTCGCGCAGCGTTTCACGAATCTGGCTGGAAGTCTTGTTGAAGTATTCCTCCATTTTCTCGCGCGAACCGATGTTGGCGATGTACATGTTCGTCATATAGTCCACACGCTGGATAACCTCACTCTCGGATACTTCGATACTATCGAGGGCAGCCTGGTGAAGATACAGCTTCTGCACGGCTATCTCCTCCGGTATCACGCAATAAGGGTCACGGTCAAATTTGCGTCCTTCATACAATGCACTCATACGTGCCTCTTCCACTTCGGACTTCAGTATAGCCTCGTCACCTACTACCCACACTACCTCGTCAATCACGTTGTCTTGTCCATAAACGGTAGAACCGACTAATAGCGTCAAGGCAAATAAAATTACAAACTTAAAGTTCATACACTGTTTCATTCTTGGTGTCTTATTCTAAATAATATTTAATCTTGTCTCTTTTCACCGCCCGTTGGTACAAATCATCCTTCACTTGCTTCATGAATTCCACCTGCTTCACGTTCAGCAGCATATCCTTCACTTGCCCACGGGCAAACTCATAGGGTTCCTGCTCTCCCATCGGGCGATAATCGCTCACATTCAGGAAATAATGGAAAGCCGTATCCTTCAGCTCTACATGGCGATTCTTGTCCAGATACTCGTCCACATCAGGAACCTTCAAGGGCAGCATATCCAGCACTTCCGATACCGGCACCCATTTATCATAAAAATACTCATACTTCACAGCATTCTGCAGACTGTACTTTTCCAGATGTTCCACCGCCTCACGGGTTTCCGTCTTGTACCAGCGACGAACATTACCCAGCTGCGGGGCTGTCAAAGGAACTTTGATGAACAAGCCTTTCATCAACGGACGTTCCACCTTGAAGAGCGCCTGGTTCTTCTCGTAATACTCCGTCAAGTCTTGTTCTGAAATCTCCTCTGATAGCCGCTGATGTATTAAAGCCTGCTGATAGGTATGCATTATCAATGCTTTGCGATAATTCTCCACAAGTTTATCAATCTCACCGTTATTGGGAATATTGCTCTGCGCTTTATCGTACAGCAAAATATCTTCCACCCAATTACGGATATAATGTTCTGCAAACAACAGACTGTCGTCTTTGGACAAACCGGCAGGAAGTACCGATTGCAAATCTTCCCGGTAAAGGAAATTGCCGTCCAACTCCACTAACGGTGTCCGCCCTTTATGGTCGTGCTGCTCGCTGCACGCCGCACAGAGAAGGAAAATTAAAAGCCCAAAGCAGGTTGTTCGCATCACCAACTGATATTTACTTCGTTTTGAGGTACGAAGATAGTGTTTTAATCGGTTGCATCAGTGATTATTAACGGTTTTTAAAACCTCTTGGTCAATTTCAACCTTACCGGCAGCACGCAACTTTGCCACCCAATGCGTTTCCAAATAGTTCCGATAAGCGGTTACGAGCGGCTCTCGCACCTCTTGCCAACTATCTGGTCCCTTCTGCTTACGACCTTGTACAGCAGTAAAGGGAAATGACAAAACCGGGGTTGCATTCTTCCCTTTGAACACCAATTCATCCACATATGCATTATCACCGGGAGCAAATAATCCTTGCTCTGCCCGCACCTTGGGAGTATCGCCGGCATTGAAAGTGAGACGGATGGCATCCATCCACTCCTCTTCCGGAATCTGTTTCAGAAATTTCCGTACTTGCTTCGCCACCCGCTTGGTAGTACAATGCAGCACAATACCCTTATAACGCGGTTCGTCCCAATGGAAGTCCGAACGGTGCGCCTCAAAATATGCTTTCAATCCTGCTTCATCCACCACACTCCTCTTTCCCACTTCACGGTCAGTGATTTCGGCAAGCAACATGCTGTCACGATGCCCCTGCACCAACGCACAGAATTCGGGATACTTCAATTCCAGACGGGAGTTTTCATAGTCCAGAATCGTTTTTACTGTAAAAGCCTCCAACTGTCTGCGCGTCCCTGCCGGATAAACAGCGGCAAATCCGGCAAACTCTTTTCCACCGTATGCCTTGCCATCCAGTGTAAACAATACACGGGAAGTGCTTCCTTTGACCAGCAGTTCGTCGATACCGGCTTTATCCGGCATATAGTGATATTCTTTCTTCAGTTTATCCACAAAAGCCCGCGTTCCTTTATCCATTCCATGACGACGGGTTTGACAACGGATTATCTTGTCCTTCATCCTCTCAAAAGGAAGGATTTCCTGCTGTTCGAGTACTTTCACGATATGAATGCCTTGAGGAGTGAGGAACGGACGGGAAATCTCTCCGGCATTCAACCCGAATACAATATCCTCAAACTCCACCGGCATCTGCAGCCAACCCACCCAAAACGCTTTCTTCTCATCGGAAAATTGCTCGACGCAAGCATCGAAAGACGGCACAGCTCCCCCTTCCTTTGCAAGAGCCCTGTAGATAGAATCCATCCTGGACTCCATCTCACGCAAGGTATGACCGGAAATATTCTGGGGGAGATATTTAAAAATATGCTTCACATATACCCGGCCCGCACGCCGGCCGGATTTCATCTTGTCATAATACTGCCGTGCCTCCTGCCCTGCCGTCTCCTCATCTGTCAAGTATGATTTAATCAGACAGCGGCGATACTCATCCTGCTCCTTCTGGAAGACACGGGAAGTATCCAATCCCACAACTTCGGCAGCCTCTATTTTCAGCCTGAAGTCTATAAACTTATTCACATATGCATCCAATGCCTTCCGGCCTGCACCGACAGAGGTACCGCCCTTATTATAGCTACGTTCGAATTCAGAACGGAGGACCTCCTTTCCATTGATACGCATCAGTACCGGATCGTCCTGGGCCGAAACAGCCAATCCGAACCCGAGGAAGAAAAACACCCAAAACAATCTAACCATAAGCACCATCCGTTCTTTTTATACGGCTGCAAATATAAACAAAATGCCCGGAAAGCGGCAATCTCTCTCCGGGCATTCACTATTATTTTGTTATTATCTTACTCAGGACGGCTATAGTTCGGTGCCTCACTGGTTATAGACACATCGTGCGGATGACTTTCCAGTACACCTGCATTAGTAATGCGGGTAAACTTGGCATCGTGCAGTTTCTCTATATTGGCTGCACCGCAATATCCCATACCGGCACGCAGAC
>ERZ780141.1414-NODE-1414-length-14146-cov-10.798666_pt1 | contig 14146 bp, 14 predicted proteins | sample MGYA00433080_ERZ780141 | MGnify/ENA primary metagenome ERZ780141 (study PRJEB29588, sample SAMEA2154047) | human gut metagenome | biome: human gut; feature: human-associated habitat; material: faeces | place: Denmark | collected 2008/2010 ... | reverse complement strand
GACTAATTTATAGGTAAATACAAAATAAGCGTTCAAAACCTGTCAAAGTCAGGAGCGTCAGTTGCTGGATCTGGTTGTTCTTGACCAACGTGTAATTGCAGTGTCTCAAAATGAAATTTGTGTGATGACATATTTTATTTGTTTATTTGATTATACATTGTTGTTTTTCTACGCACAAAATTAGAATACATAGAATAATCAAACAAGCAAATAGGATATTTTGGCAACATGTTCTACAAATTAGAAAATTTATAGAATAAATCACATTATCAATTGTAAGACTTTACGATATCGCAGAATTTTTTTTTGGATGCGTAATACCGCCTTAGGAATTAGATAGACTTAGTACGCCTTTTCATCGCCTACAATGGCATTATAAACCGTGCGGAAAACAATGTATATATCAAGCCAAAGGCTCCAATGTTCCATATACCAAATGTCTCCTTTTACTCTACCCACCATTTGCTTCAGTTCAGTGGTTTCTCCTCTAAACCCAGTCACCTGACTCCATCCTGTAATACCCGGCTTGATATAGTGACGTATCATATAATGGCTTATCACTTGAGAATATTCCTCTGTGTGTTTAAGCATATGAGGACGTGGCCCAACAACACTCATGTCACCTAGTAGCACATTGATAAACTGTGGAATCTCATCAATATTGGTTTTGCGCATAATATTGCCCCACTTGGTTTTTCTTGGGTCATTTTTAGTAGCCTGTTTTTTGTCGGCATCATCATTCACCTTCATACTTCGGAATTTATACATCGTAAACTCCTTGCCATTGATGCCACTACGTTTTTGCTTAAAAAATATAGGACCAGGCATTGTTATTTTTGTAATTATAGCTACAATTACAAAAACAATGGGGAAAACCGTCAATAAAAAGATTAATGAGAACACAATATCAAAAGCGCGTTTCACAACTCGATTGCCAGTGCTATTCAATGGATCGTCAAAGAAGCTCATGTAAGGCACACTCCCAAGCACATTCAAGTGTGCATTTTGATGATTGAATTTGCTCATCAGCGGCACAACAAAGAAATGCTTGAAATTATTCTCACAATAGCTTATGATTTCCTGTTGCGCGTCATGACGATAGTCGTACGGTAAGCAACAATACACCTCTTGCACACCGTTTCCATTCTTAAGATATGGTATAACATCATCAATCTTACCCAAATATTTTGCGCCCGACATTTTCGCGTTTTGATTATCATCAAAATATCCTAAAACATCATAGCCTCGATTATCATTCTTAACGAATTCAGCATATAATTCCCTATTATTATGGCCCGAACCAATTAGAATCAATTTGCGACGATGTTTTGGCAATTGATGATATCTCTTTGAAAGAAAACGCAAAGTGTATCGGAATGCCAATAGACATATAAACAATGTTATCAGATAGACTATATAGAGAGGCCATCTAAACACATAGAATCTGCCAACATGCAGAAGAACTACACTTAGTACAGAATAATAAAACACATTCTTTAAAACAACCAATACCACTTCATAATCTTGCGAACGACGCATGTGCATTCCAACACCGTTGCGAAAGGCAACCAACGTGTATATCGCACTAATAAGCACCAATGATTGCAAATAACCTTCTTCTGGAATACCTGTAGTGACCGACGAGAATATAAAAAAGAGAGCGGCACAAATCATCATCTCCGTCACTATCACAAATGAGACTAATAAATTGCCGTATCTAGACGTTATATGAACGGTTTTACCCATGAAATAGATTCTTTAATTTCGATATTTATGTTTGTTATTTATTTAACGAAATTTTTGTTTTAGTATTGTTTAATGCACAGATAAAAAATGAGCAGCAATGAATATTTTGCATTCACTACCGCTCAATATAAATATTTACACTTCGATGATTTTAGGGGAAAAACAGGGATTTAAATCCCTCTGCGATATTTCTATCGATTTTTGTACATATCATCATAATATTTTTCATATTCACCGCTAGTGATATTATTCATCCATTCTTGGTTTTCAAGATACCATTTCACGGTTTTCTCAATACCTTCTTCAAATTGGAGTGATGGCTCCCATCCAAGCTCTTTTTGCAATTTACGCGAATCGATAGCATAACGAACATCATGGCCAAGACGGTCTGTGACATAGGTTATCAAATTCATATCCTCGCCTTCTGGTCTGCCCAACAAACGGTCAACCGTATTAATCACAACCTTGATTATATCAATGTTTTTCCACTCATTAAAACCACCGATATTGTACGTCTCTGCCACCTTTCCGTTATGGAAAATCATATCTATGGCTCTTGCATGATCCTCTACATATAGCCAATCACGCACATTCTCTCCCTTACCATACACTGGAAGTGGCTTCTTACGGCGAATATTATTAATAAATAGTGGTATCAATTTTTCAGGGAATTGATATGGGCCATAATTGTTAGAGCAGTTTGTTACAATTGTTGGCATGCCATATGTGTCATGGAATGCTCTCACAAAATGGTCGCTGCTCGCTTTACTTGCGCTATACGGGCTATGTGGATTGTACTTAGTAGTTTCCAAAAAGAAATCCTTGCCATAAGCATGATGATGTTGCGATGAAGCCGCTGTTGTGAATGGCGACTCCACTCCTTCGGGATTTGTCATTTCCAGTGCTCCATACACCTCGTCAGTAGAAATATGATAGAAACGTTTTCCCTCATAACGTTCAGGTAAAGACTCCCAATATAATTTAGCGGCTTGCAAAAGAGATAGTGTACCCATCACATTTGTTTTGGCAAATGTAAATGGATCTTTTATTGAACGATCAACATGGCTTTCTGCAGCCAAATGGATGATACCATCAACCTTTTCATCCTTCATCAATGTCAAGAAAGAATCAAAGTCACAAATATCCATTTTAACGAACTTATAATTTTGCATATCTTCAACATCCTTCAAGTTTGCCAAATTACCTGCGTAGGTAAGTTTATCAAGATTGACAATCTTATAGTCAGGATATTTGTTTACGAACAATCTCACTACGTGGCTACCAATAAATCCGGCACCACCTGTTATCACTATACTTCTTTTAAAATCCATATAATTATAAATTATACTAATTATATTGAGAGTATTACCCTCATAAATATCACATAAATGCCACTGTTAGGCCAGCCATTACGATGCTGACCATCGACATCAATTTTATCAAAATATTAAGGCTTGGTCCAGAGGTGTCCTTAAATGGGTCGCCTACTGTATCACCAACGATAGTAGATTTGTGGCTAAAGCTGCCCTTTCCACCATAGTTACCTTCCTCAATCATTTTCTTAGCATTGTCCCATGCGCCACCTGCGTTTGCCATAAACACGGCAAGAGTAAATCCTGCAGCAAGACCACCCACAAGCAATCCCAATACGCCAGCCACACCTAATATGATGCCTACAATAATCGGGATAATAATAGCCAAAATAGATGGTATTATCATTTCATGCTGAGCAGCCTGGGTAGATATTTCCACACAACGACCATAATCAGGAGTTGCCTTTCCCTCAAGAATACCTTTAATAGTACTGAACTGTCTACGCACTTCTTCAACCATTTTTTGAGCAGCACGTCCCACAGCTTCCATTGTAAGGCCACAGAACAAGAACGCAGCCATTGCACCAATGAAGGCACCAACAAGCACTTTAGGATTCATCAAAGTCACCTGGAAGAAATTCATGAAATCTGGCATGGTTGCAGTTGCTGGATTAAACAAGTTTCCTGCTGCATCCAAGAATTGTTGACCTTCCTCAGTAGCACGAACCATAGCTATCTTCACTTCTTCAACATACGAAGCAAGCAACGCCAATGCAGTCAATGCTGCACTGCCGATTGCAAAACCCTTACCGGTCGCTGCCGTGGTGTTGCCAAGAGCATCAAGAGCATCAGTGCGATGACGAATTTCAGCACCAAGCTCGCTCATTTCAGCATTGCCTCCTGCATTATCGGCAATTGGTCCGTAAGCATCAGTAGCCAGTGTTATACCCAAAGTTGAAAGCATACCCACTGCAGCCACGCCAATGCCATAAAGACCACGAGAAATACTGTCGGCACTCATGCTCAAATCAAAGCCATTTGCAAACATATAGCTAAGCATAATAGCAACACCAATAGTAAGCACTGGCACACAAGTGGAAATCATACCAGTACCGACTCCTTTAATAATCACTGTTGCACTACCAGTTTGTCCAGATTCTGCAATTCTCTGTGTTGGTTTATAACTGTGACTTGTATAATACTCTGTTGCTTGACCAATTATCACACCAGCCACCAACCCGCTGATTACTGAGAGTGAAACGCCAAGCCAATTCTCAATACCCAACAAATACAGTATCGCAAATGTGGCACCCGCAATAAGCACCGCACTCACATTTGTACCCAGCGACAAAGAGTGCAGCAAATCTTTCATTGTTGCTCCTTCTTTTGTTCTTACCAAGAATATACCGATGAGCGACAAGAAAATGCCAACTGCAGCAATTATCATTGGGGCAATAACAGCCTTAATCTGCATATCTGGATTCATGGCGAAAGCAGTAGCACCAAGTGCTGCAGTAGATAAGATACTACCACAATAACTTTCATAAAGGTCTGCCCCCATACCTGCCACGTCTCCAACATTATCTCCAACATTATCCGCAATAGTAGCCGGATTGCGAGGGTCATCTTCCGGAATATCGGCTTCAACCTTTCCTACGATGTCAGCACCCACATCGGCAGCTTTAGTGTAAATACCACCACCAACACGAGCGAACAATGCTTGTGTTGATGCGCCCATGCCGAATGTCAACATTGTTGTAGTGATGGTAACCAAACCCATAGACTCTCCACCATAGAAGCTATTCAAAACCAAGAACCAAATCGCTATGTCAAGCAAACCAAGACCCACAACCACAAGGCCCATCACAGCGCCCGAACGAAATGCCACCTTCAATCCGGCATCAAGTCCCTTACGTGCAGCATTAGCCGTGCGACCTGAAGCATATGTTGCAGTCTTCATACCAAAGAAACCGGCAAGTCCAGAGAAAAGACCACCTGTTAAAAATGCAAATGGAACCCATGGGTTCTGTACCTTAAGCACATACGCCATAAACGAGAACACAATAGCCAAAACAATAAATACCATAAGCACAACCTTATATTGTTGCTTTAGATAAGCCATTGCGCCTTTACGCACATACTCTGCAATTTCTCTCATTCGTGGTGTTCCTTCATCTGATTTCATCATCGATTTGAAGAAATACCATGCCATGCTCAATGCCACTACTGAAGCGACTGGAACTAACCAAAATGCGCTTGGAATGTTATTCATAACGATTAATGATTATTGGGTTAATAATATAATTGAATTGTCTATTTCAATAGATTGTTTACGCAGACTTCAAGAGAGTCGATCCAATAAGGTATTTCTATATTGAAAGTTTCTTTGATTTTCGTTTTGTCAAGCACCGAATAACTCGGTCGAATCACTTTACTTGGAAACTCTTCGCTGTGGCATGGCATAATCACGCACTTATCATTCTTTGCCATTTTTGCAATCATTTTCGTGAAATCATACCATGAGCAAACGCCTTCGTTGCTAAAATGATAGACGCCCTCATTTCCTTCATACTTGTGAGACCCCACTATGTCGCAAATTGTTTTTGCGAGATCGTATGCATAGGTAGGCGTGCCCACTTGGTCAAACACCACCTTCAGACTATCCTTTGTAGATGTGAGATTTAACATCGTTTTCACGAAGTTCTTTCCAAACTCGCTATAGAGCCAAGATGTTCTTATAATCAGATATTTACATCCCGTTGCTTTAATATTTTCTTCGCCCTGCAATTTTGTCGCGCCATACACTCCGGTAGGAGTTCCTTGCTGCCCTTCTCTACAAGGCTTATTATATGACTCTTTGCCAAAAACGTAATCCGTGCTTATATGCACCAAAAGCCCATCCACCTTTCGCATTGCCTCGGCAAGGATAGCCGGAGCATCAGCATTCAATTTTTCCGCCAACGCCAAGTTGTCTTCAGCAGAATCAACGTTGGTGTATGCAGCACAATTGATAATAACCTTAATATCATTATCAATGACACAACGATTCAATGCATCATCATCAGTTATATCCAGCAACAATGTTTCCATACCAGGCGCTTCCACCACATCAGTAAAAACATAGTTGTCATTAGATTGCTTTGCACAAATCCTTATTTCATTACCCAACTGCCCATTGGCACCTGTCACAAGAATATTCATCGCTAAAATATTTTTTATCAATACAGAAAAGGAGAGTCGAAATCAGCCAACATAGCATGCTTAGTGTCTTTATCACTCAATATTGCATCGGCAACAGGAATACCCCAATCAATACCCAGCGACTCATCTGTGATACTTATTCCACCGTCAGCCTCTGGATGATAAAAATTATCACACTTATATTGGAATATTGCCTGTTCGCTTAAAACCGAGAAGCCATGCGCAAATCCCCTTGGAATAAACAATTGTCGATGGTTGTCCTCAGTCAATTCCACAGCCACATGCTTGCCATATGTTGGAGATCCCTTGCGAATATCAACAGCCACATCAAGCACTCTGCCCTTCACGCATCTCACAAGTTTAGCCTGCGCATAAGGAGGACGTTGAAAATGCAAGCCTCGCATTACGCCATATGTTGACATGCTCTCGTTGTCTTGCACAAAATCCACATCACCGACCAATTCTGTGAAATCTTTTTTTGAAAAGCTCTCAAAAAAATATCCACGAGCATCACAAAACACCTTTGGCTCGATAATATAAACTCCTTCTATTTCAGTAGATATTACATTTATCATTCTATAATTCTTTTTCCAGTTCGTTTAATGTCATCAATAACCTTCAAGAGGTATTGACCATATTGATTCTTTATCATTGGTTGCGCCAACTCACGCATTTTATCTTCGTCAATCCACCCCATACGATAAGCAACACCCTCCAAACAGGCCACCTTAAGACCTTGACGCTTCTCAATTACTTCAATATATGTTGATGCTTCCGACAATGAGTCGTGGGTACCGGTGTCAAGCCAAGCGAAGCCCTTATCAAGAGTGACGACTTTTAATTCGCCATCTTCCAAGAATTTCTGGTTCACAGATGTAATCTCGAGTTCTCCGCGAGCCGATGGTTTAATATTTTTCGCCACGTCTACAACCTTATTAGGATAGAAATACAAGCCAACTACAGCATAATTACTCTTAGGGTTCTTTGGCTTTTCTTCAATACTCAAGCAATTGCCATCGGCATCAAATTCGGCAACGCCATATCTTTCTGGATCATTTACCCAATAACCGAATACTGTTGCCTTAGATTGAGCCTCAGCATTTTCCACAGCTTCGCTAAGCAAACGTGTGAAGCCAGCTCCGTGAAATATATTATCTCCCAAGACAAGGCATACACTATCGTCACCAATAAACTCCTCACCAATAAGGAAAGCCTGCGCCAATCCATCTGGAGATGGCTGCTCTGCATAAGAGAATTTCACTCCGTAGTCAGAGCCATCGCCAAGCAAACGCTTAAATAACGGCAAATCGTATGGCGTGGAAATAATAAGTATATCTCTAATTCCTGCTTGCATAAGCACAGAAATTGGGTAATACACCATCGGCTTATCAAATATCGGCAACAATTGCTTGCTCACACCTTTGGTGATTGGATATAGACGAGTGCCAGAGCCTCCTGCCAAAACAATACCTTTCATAGCTTTATGATTTATTTTTCTTTAGGTATGTCATCCCTAAGATTAGGTATAGTGACACATACCAATGTTTACAAAAAGTTGTTATTGCAAATATAATTATAAACCCAAGAAAGCCCAAGAAACCGCATGATTTTTTGGGCTACTGTAGATATGGATTTCGCATTTTTTCTTCACCAACCGTAGTTGATGGCCCATGACCCGGATATATCACAGTTTCTTGTGGCAAAGTAAGCAATTTCGCCTTTACAGATTCCACCAAATCAGTGAAACTTCCGCCCCACAAATCAGTCCGTCCTATGCTGCCGGCAAAAACGCTGTCGCCTACAAACACAGAGCCCGATTCAGATAAATAATAAGCCATTCCACCCTTAGAATGCCCTGGCACAGCCAAAGCCTCTATTTGTTCATCAGCAAGACACATAATCTCACCATCATGAACGGCGTTTTTTATCTCAAGCGGAGCCACAGAAATCTTCAAATGAAAGGCCTCTGCCTGAATTGGCAAATTAAGGGCAAGATCAGCATCTTCCACATTAGCATATATTTCACAGCCATACTTTTGGGCAACATATGCTGCCGAACAAGCATGGTCAATATGAACATGTGTGAGCAAAACACGCTTAATGATTATGCCTTTTTCTAAAACGAAATCATCAAAGCACTTTCGCTCATCTTCTGCCATCATGCCAGGGTCAATAACAAACGCGTCTTTGCGCTCTTCGCTCCATAGCAAATAGCAGTTTTCTTGAAATAGATTAGTTGTGAATCTCGTAATCTTCATAAGCAAAACATCACTTTAAACTGGCAGATACACGATTTTCTTCGTCTCAAAAAACGGCTCATCAAAATATACATCAAGATTATCAACAAGCACATCTTTATGCTTCTTCAATTCTTCTGTCAGATCGCCGCCTTTTAGACATATCACGCCATTTGGCATAGCATTATGCATATCCTTTTTTATAAGTTTTCTTACCAAAGGCAACATTTCGTCAAGAGTCATTACAGCACGGCTCACAACAAAATCATATTTACCTTTCACTTCTTTAATGTCGCCATGCTGCACCGTAACGTTCTTCAATGACAATCTATCTACTACGTCTTGAACGACACGAAGTTTTTTCCCGATTCGGTCAACCAAATGAAACTGCACATTTGGATAATATATTGCCAACGGAATACCAGGGAAACCACCTCCAGTTCCAAAATCAAGCACATTAGTGCCATCCTCAAAATTAAGGAATTTCGCTATGCTTAAAGAATGAAGGATGTGATTTACATATAAATTCTCTATGTCTTTACGCGAAATCACATTGATCTTCTCGTTCCATTCTGGATATATTTCACCCAACTGCTTAAATTGTTCCTTTTGAGTATCCGTAAGGTTACAAAAATACTTTATAATATGTTCCATCAAGAATTATCGCCTTATTTGTGTATTTACTTTAAATATCTTTAATTCATTGCTTAATACGAGCAACAAGATCATTATCCTGCATAAGCATTTCGAGATCATCGAAACTAACAGTCACATTAGTTTCACCAACGCTTAAGAGTGCAATTTCATATGGAACATAAGTCCAAGTAACACCCTTATCACTAATACAGAAATTATTTGTTGCCTTAAGATTATCTAAATTAAAATAACCCAGATTAATCATCTCTTCCTCATTCTTAACCTTCAGCTGTTTCACTAACGTTGCTTTAATCAATGCTGCCATTTCATCAGCCGATGTCTCGATAAACAAATCACTATATTCTATTTGTTTCATCGTCACAAGGTCGAAATTATAATATCTATGAGTCAACATCGTCTGTTGACCATTTTTTGTAGTTACTTCTTTCTTGCAGAATGTCAAAACCTTATTTCTATTATACACAGGACTGATAGTAGTATTGCTTGCATATTGAAACACGCTTTCATAATCATCTTCCACATCTTCAGGTTTCTCATTTTCACTCACGCCATACTGACGAAGCACATTTGACATAAAACTCTCAAACGAACGCTCAAAGCCAGTTGTGTCAGGAACCTCAAGTACCGAATGTGCAAACAATCGTTGAAGTTTATTGGTAGATTCAGCATCAAGATAATTCTCGGGATAAGAGATTCGAGCATTAGCCACAATATCACATTTACCTCCCGTTGTCAAAGGAAAATATGTAGTATCAGCCAATACGACCCTATTAATGGCCACACTGTCCACGCTCATCATCTTGGAGTTGCTACTCATACCATTACAACCCATGAGAACAATACCAAATATTGCCATGCAGGCAATCACAACTAAATACTTTTTCATTTAATAGGCATAGTTTATCTCCACGCAAGTGGAACTGCATTAAAATATCATAAAGATACTACAATTTTTCTGACAAATAGTCCATTTATCTTAAATATTTTTCCGATATTCGCGGAAATTTTTAAAAGATGAGTATAGAATTAGGAAAAGTAAATACACTTAGAGTTAATCGATACGTTGATTTCGGTTTATACCTTTGTCCCGAAGACGGTGAAGAAGAAGTGCTTATGCCAAAACGTTACACCACGAGCGACATTCGAGTTGGTGATTTAGTAGACGTTTTTGTATACAATGACTCTGAAGACCGCATGGTGGCGACAACCGAAAAGCCTTATGCCAAAGTTGGGGAATTCGCCCTTTTACGCACGAAGAGCGTGAGCAACGTTGGTGCATTCCTTGATTGGGGTTTGCTTAAGGACCTACTAGTGCCTTTCAGAGAACAAAAAGTAAGAATGGCGTCCGGCCGTTCATATATTGTTTATATCTATGTTGACGATACCACAAATCGCATTGTTGCGTCAGCAAAAATCGACAAATTCTTAGACAACAAGATACCATCATTCTCACCATTCGAAGAGGTGGATTTGCTTGTCGCACAACGCACCGACTTAGGATACAAGGTGATTATCAACAACCTTTTCTCTGGCATGATCTACCACAATCAAATATTCCAAGACATAAACATCGGCGACAAACTTAAAGGTCACATCAAGACAGTTCGATACGACGGTAAAATAGACGTAGTACTTGGCAAAAACGAGAAAAATAGAGTGATGGAATTAGCCGACACGATACTATCATTCTTGGCAAGCAATCGTGGCATAATGCATGTCACCGACGCTTCGTCACCAGAAGAAATTCAAGCCAGATTTCAATGTAGCAAAAAGGATTTCAAAAAAGCCTTGGGATATCTATTCAAACAACATCTAATCGACTTATCAGACAAGAGCTGCGTAAAATCAGTTGATTAAAACAACACAAGCACATCAAAAAAAATATGGCGGGGGGGGGGGGGGGGGGGCGGGGACTATGATAGTCAATCGCCTCTATTTTGTAACCTAATTCGGGCATTAAGGCTTGCACAGATTTCGGAGTTTTAGACGCACAGATTTTGTTTGATTTTTAATGAGTAATAGCTGGCTATTGCGAGTTAAAAACAAACAAAAAACACCTTATAAAAACTGAAAAACCTCCAAGCAGTAGAAAAATCTTACATTTACGTCCTAATGCCCGATTTGAGTTTAATCTTACTCTTGGCACATATCGCAAATTCTTGTAAATCATCCTTACTTTGAAAAGCCGTATATGGCACAATCAGAAAAGTGAACTGCCGCACTTTTAACCCTAGCAACATGCAGGAACCTTTTGCTTGACAATACGAGAACTCACGCCAATCAATCTGCTTTGAAAATCCGTCAAAATTCAATTTTATACCGCTTTCATCTACAATCATTGTCTTTGGCAAAACCGACCATCTCATCTCCAACACCATACAATTGGCGAAGTAGACAAACGACAATGTCATCGGATAAACAATGAATATCAAAGCCAATATCACGATAATGAAATTCACATTTACATTCATTACAGCAGCGAATACGGCTAACGGCAAAGCATAGAGTGTCCAATAACGAGCGAAAAAACGTGTAAATACCATCTTGGTATATTCACCCGAACTAACATGGAAAGAGCCCGTCGTAATCATATCTTCTTACTTTGATGACGTATCAAGGAAGGCAAAATACACAGCACCTACCAAGAACAAAAAACTCACCACATGATTCCAACGCAGACTTTCACCCTTGAACATCAATGTCGCTACGATTGTAAACACAGTAAGAGTTATCACCTCCTGTATCACCTTAAGTTGGATCAAAGTAAACGGTCCTCCATTTTCTATATACCCGATTCTGTTTGCTGGCACTTGAAACGAATATTCAAGCAAAGCTATTGACCACGAGAACAAAACAACCACATACACGGGCCAACCAGTGCTGATGCCCATATTCTGCAATTTAAGATGCCCATACCAAGCAAATGTCATAAAGATATTCGACACCACCAAAAGCAGTATCGTCAAAGTTACACTCCACCACATATTATAAAACCTTTACTTACGTTTATTTCTTTTTTTCAACATCTTGTTGTAGTAATCAATATTTGCCGGAATCAGTGTTTGGCAATATCCAGTACCCTCAGCATTATACAACAAACTCATCTTAAAATAATGCTTCCCATTACCTCGCTTTATTGGAAACACCTCATGCTTGCGTTCTACCACTTTATCGCATAATGGAGAATGGCCGTTTGGCAATACTCCACGCAATTCTTCTGGCACACCATTTTCGCCAAGAAATGCCGCACGCAATTCAGAGCAAGGAGGGAACCCAAGACCAATCCACATCATTGTGTTCTCTGGTTTTTCACCAGGCTTAACGCCCTCTATACAACACGAAGCCGTAGATGAGCGACGAGGTATAAAATCTTGATCAATCATCCATTCAAGATTATCGTGCGTGTAATCGTGTTCCAATAGGCTATGATAATACGTTTTAGAAATTCCCTCTGTAAAAACAATTGGTGTGAAATCACATTTCGCTATATGATCTTCCAACAGCACAACCTCATTGCGCTCTCTTATATAGCCCATACCTTGACTCTCCCTTCCGCTATAGGAATAATTCGTACGATAAAGCACCCCGTTAGGGGCGTCCTTTAAGTCAAATCGTGTGTAATGATAGTTGTTTGTTTCAAAATATGCACCATTTCCCCGAGCGTCAATCACACCGAAATTCGCTTCAACGCCCAATGGTTTAGTCATGTTCTTAAGGAGTTCTTCAAAATCGTCCACTGTTACACATTTTTGAAGTGCAAGAGTCATCACAACACCTTCCTTATCCATTTCCTTTTCAGGAATATCGTCGTTTTTCAGATTATACGACGCAGTGTTCATTATTGCGAATCCCTTAGAATTATAGCCCATCCACGCACTTTTTAGGGTCTTGTCGCTTGCATTATATAACGCAACATATTCATAATTGCCGTTCTGCGCAGCAACTCGCTCCACCTTGTTGTTTTCTTCACCAGTATCACGGTGTTTCCAAAGCAACGGACGACCATTTAGAGTTTTTTCGGCAGAAATAATAGCCGAAGTGCATGCCATTGAGGCAATCACGCTCAACAGCAAGGATAATGATAAAAGTATACGTTTCATATTATTGTGGTTTGAGGTTTATATCTTTCCTACTCATCATAGATAGACCGGCGTATTGTGCAAGTATTCCATAATACCCGTACAGAACCCAACAAGCGACATAAGCAATATCGCAAGACCTATTATGACATTAAGGGTGCGCATCGTAGCAAGGCTAAAACGAGAACGCACTCTATCAACAAATCGAGTAATCACGAGCCACCAACCTAATGCACCAAAAATGATGGCAGCATACCCGAAAATATAGTGATAATATTCAAATTCAGGCAACAAGAAATTAAATCGAGCAAACAAACCGATTATCAAGAAGATAATCAACGGATTAGAGAATGTAAGGAAAAAGCCAGTGACAAAATCCTGAAGATTTTTGTGTTTCCTCATGGATTCCATTTTCTCTGCTACTGCCTCATCCACGACCTCTGTGTCCGGAGCCTTTACACCATCCGGTTTTTTATTGCTTCTTATCAAGAAAACAGCATAGGCAAGTAGCACGCCACTACCAATAATCTGAAGCACACTGCGGTTTGTCTCAATAAAGTCTGTCACAAACGACATACCAAGACCTGTAAGCAAGCAGTATATCAAATCAGACAATGCGGCACCCACACCAGTATAGAATCCAGCCCACCTGCCACGATCGAGTGTGCGTTTGATACACAACACACCTATCGGGCCCATTGGTGCCGAAATCAACAAACCGACGGCAATACCTCGTATAATGATATATATTATTCCTTCCATTAAGTTCTTTGAAAAACCTTGCAAAGTTAGCAAAAATTCTGCTAAAAACTGGTATATAAATGCCAAACAATGCTTGTTTCACTTAATCTCGGCGTTATATGTAGAGTCCAACAGCAAGTGCAAAATTAGTAAAAGTGTTTAAAGAAACGAT
>ERZ780141.1410-NODE-1410-length-14162-cov-2.905295_pt1 | contig 14162 bp, 13 predicted proteins | sample MGYA00433080_ERZ780141 | MGnify/ENA primary metagenome ERZ780141 (study PRJEB29588, sample SAMEA2154047) | human gut metagenome | biome: human gut; feature: human-associated habitat; material: faeces | place: Denmark | collected 2008/2010 ... | reverse complement strand
CAGGCGTCGGCAATGTCGAGACATCGGCAGCCGTAAGCGTCTATCCGAACCCGACCGATGGATTTGTCAACGTAAACGCAGCCGACGAAGTAATCTCGGTAGAGGCGTATGCCGCCGACGGACGCCTTGCCGCTCGTTCGGAAGGCGAGTCGGGAATCGACCTGAGCCAATGCGCACCGGGCATCTATATGCTCAAAGTGGCTACAGCGGCAGGCACAACGGTGAGTCGCGTGGTGAAGAAGTAGCATAGACACATATACGATAATATTCAGCCCCCGAAGCACGAATGCTCCGGGGGCTGATTCTTAAAAATAGATGGATGAATAATTGTCTATTCCATAAATCCCGACGACAGCCAGTTGAACGCGCGTTCCTTGATGGAATCAGACTCGCTGAGCAGTTGCACAAACTTCTTGGCACTGCTTTTCTGGTATGAATCCTTCAGCACGTGTATGCAACCCTCCATCTCGTAGGTGTTGCCCGGCACGTCGAGTCTCACCGCATGGATTCCCTCCACGCCGTAGATTGTGGCTTCCGACACGATTGTCACCAAATTGCTCTCCCTCACCAGCTTCAGCAGGATGTTGACCTCGTTCAGCTCAATGCGAGTGTTGAAGCGGTATGCCTTGCCTTCCACCATTGAGTCGAAGGCATTTCGCGCCTGCAAGCCCTTGCTCGGCAGAGCGAAATCGTAGCCCTGCAGTTCATCGAGCGTCACCTTCTGCCTCTTTGCCAGCAGATGGCTCTCCGACACGATTGCCACCAAATGGTTGTCGAAAAGGATGTGTGACGATATGCGCGCATATTGCGCCGTCCCCGTAGGCTTGAAAGCCAGCACAAAGTCGAGGTCGCGCTTGTCGAGCATCGCCATCAGTTCCTCCATCGTCTTGTAGAAGATGTTGAGTTTCACGTTCGGGTACAGCTTCATAAACGACAGCAGCGTTTCGGTGAGGATAGGCGAGAACGTGTATGTCACGCCGATGTTTAGCGAACCGGTGACCACATTCTTTATATCGCGGATATGCTCCACGCAGCTGTCGGCGGTGTGGAGCGTCTTTCGCGCATACGGCAGCAGTTCCTCACCGCTTTCGGTCAGCACTACCCCGTGGGTGTTTCGCTCGAACAGTTGCGTTCCGAGTTCCGCCTCAAGTTGCTTTATCTGTTGAGAAAGCGTACTTTGCGTGATGTAAAGGTTGCGCGCTGCCTCAGAAAAGTTGAGCAGTTCGGCAGTTTTGACGAAATATTTCAGTTGTCTTAATTCCATAGGGCAAAGATAGTGCAAATCGAGTGCAGAACATTCAAACTTGTTTGAAAATGTTATGCCGAGATGCAGCCGATATTATATAAACGAGATTGATTGAATCGAAATTATTTTGTCGCGCTGAATGAAAATCTCTTCATCGCCAGCATCGGCAGAATCTGCCCGATCACCATTCCTCCGACCACACACACCGTCACCAGACCATTGAACTCAAGCAGATATGCATAATGGTTGAACGCCTGCTCGTCGAGCGTGTTTGTCATGCACAGAAACATAGCCTGAAACGTGCGGTAGGCATACATACCCGGAATCATCGGCAGCAGCGACGGAAACGAAAACGTCTCGGGCGGACACTTGGCGTAGTGCGACAGATAGACGGCAAGAGCGCCGATAAGCAGAGCCGCAATGATGCTTGCCGGAATAATCTGCCATCCGGCAAGATTCATGAGACAAAAGCGCGTGGCGTGGCCCACGGCGGCTATCAGCGCACAATATTTAAAAGCCGACCGTGGTGGATTGCTGATGCTTGCGAAGCCAATCGCCGCCACCGCTGCAAAAAAAGCGTCTTGAAGAATTGCTAAAAAAATCTCCATTGGAAACAAAAGTAGTCTAAAACAATCTAATATTCATTATTAAGAATCCGCCAGTCAGGCCGATTGCGATACACACGGTCAGGATTACGGCGTTCACAAATCGCGCAAACGCGCAAAGATGGTGGTTGTCGATCATGTCGCTCACCGAGTTGATGTATGGGATTCCCGGAATCAGGTAGAGCACGCTTGCTCCGAGAGCCAGCTCGGGCGTTGAGCCTATGCCGAACACGTAGCCAGCCGTGCCTATCACGGCAGACACAAACGAGCAGCAGATAAACACGATTCTCATGTCGGCATGCGCGTCAAGCATAATGATTTTCAGATAATATCCCACCAGCGTTGCGAGAGCCACTATGCCCATTGACTGGAAGTCGCCACCGAAAAGTCGGCAGAATGAAGCGTTGGCAAACATCACCAGAATCATCACCAGCCATTTGTTGACGGGGCGTGTTGTGTCGAGAATCTTTTGGTATGCCTTGCGGGCGTCGTCGAAAGATGGCAGAGAGTTTTCCACCACAAGCCAGCTCAAGTTGCTCAGTTTGGTGTTGATGGCAAAGCTTATGGGCTTGTGTGGCACGCTGACCGTCTGCTTGTAGGAATGCTCTCTATCGGCGTCCCAGACGCACATGTCGACTGTGTTTGGCAGGATTATCATCTGCGCCGACACATTCCATTTCGCCGCCATTCGCGCCACGTTGCGCTGTGTGCGCATACTTGTGGCGCCGCAGGCCAGCAAGTTTGCCGCATAGTCGGCAAAGAAAAGACATACGCTTTTCAGATGTTCGTGCAATGCGTCTGAATCAGTCTTCGTCATCTTCGATGTCGTTGTCATGGTAGTAAATTTCATCATGGTCCATGCCAAACACATGGTTGTTGCCCGTGGCGCGGTTGAATTTGTAGATGGCGTGGAAGGCGAAAGCCAGAATGATTGCGCCCACGATGGCAATCCAAAGAAATGTTGTTGTTACTTGCATAGTCGTTGTTCTTATAGTCGCTGTATCATTTTTTTTCGATTGCAAAATTACTGCCTGTGCAATCCTTCGTAAAGCGTTGGTCGAGGATTCTAACGATAATGGTTATCGCAAATTCTTATATAACAGGAGCCGTTGCAATCGTAAAAAACGATTGCAACGGCTCGAAAATGTAAGCTTTTGGTAAGTTATACGGCTAATATGTCGCCCGAGTGGATATACCATACATAGCCTGACACACAGCCTGGTCGGCATCCCAGTGCGTCGCAGACCGCCCTTTTGTAGCCAGCCACCTGGCGCTTGTATTTGGTATCGTTGTCATCACTACGGTCGCCAAACTTGTAATCGACAATAATGATTTCGCCGTTCGGTTTCATCACTACTCGGTCGGGGCGTTTCTGCCCATTTCCGCCAATGGTTACCGACCGTTCGAGCATCAGGCGGTTGTCGTTGGCAAACCAGTCAGCCACCCGCGGGTCGGCGAGCCGCTTGCTGAGCAGAGCCAGATACTCATCGTGCTCCTCTTCAGTTATCATGCCACGGTGCAATGCGCGGCCGAATGCCTTTTTGAGATTTTTTGGTGTGCGCACCCTCTCCATCACTTTGTGGAGCATCTCGCCAACCCATCGTGTCGTGCCGCGCACGTCGATGATGATGTCGGGCGACGTCAGTTTCCACCTGTCCACGTCTGAAACCACAGAGTATGGAGGCATTATCCGGCTCTCCACATTGTCGGGAAGCGCGTTGTCGTCGCTGTTGAGGGCTGGGATGTCGCTGCGCAGCATTGGTTTGCCGAGCTCGTAAACCACATCCGGGTCGCAATTCTCGGTCGGCGTCGGCGCAATGCCGTTGTTGTCGTTGCGGCACGTTTCCAGAAATTGCGATAGCTGCAAGCCCAATTCTTTATTGTTTTCGGTATATATAATAAGTTCGTATTGCGCGCGCGTGCAAGCCACATACGTTTTGTTGAGGGAGTCCATTATGTTGCTGCGCGCAATTTCTTTGAATTCGTTGTCGAATAAGGTACTTTTATTGTCGCGTTTCACGGGCACGATAGGCGGAATCGCCACGCCTTTCGGCAGTTTGTCCTTGAATCCGGCGGTCTCAATCCATTCAATTGACGATTGGTCGAAATTCCAGTCGAACATTGGAATCAGCACACAAGGGAATTGCAGACCTTTGGATTTGTGGATTGTGATTACGCGGATGGCATCGATGTTGTCGGGCGAGGAAATCGACAAGCCCGGACCAACCTTGTCCCACCATTTCAGAAAATGATGGATGTTTGACCCGTAGCGGCTCATAAAGTCGACCACGCTGTCGAGGAAGGCAAGCAGATACGGAGTGTTTTCCTCAGTCATCTGTTTCGACAGCTGGCTTTTGATGATTTGTTCGACTACACTGTCGAGACACGCCGATTTCGACGTTTCGTATAAGCGGTCGATATAGTCGGCTATATCCTCGTCTTTGCTGACGATAGCGTCTTCAAAAGCCTCTGAAGTGTCCATACCCTCGCTGCGGTTTGCCTCGAATCGTCTCAACACCATGGGCATCTCGCGTCCGTCCTCGTTGTGCGCCTCGCACCGGTCGAGCATCTTCAGGATGTTGACCACAATTCTCACCGCCGGCGACGAGATGACAAGCAGCGACTCTTCCGACACCACTTTCATCTGTTTGTCGGGATTCTCGATGTTCCATTTCATGATGCGGCTGATGGCAAGCTGACCCTCACGGTTGGTGTTTGACAGCACGGCGATGTCTTTCTGCTTGAAGCCGCGGGCGAGCAGTGATTGCAGGTCGACAATCATCTTTTCTATAGCCCACTCTTTGAAATTCAAATCATTGTCGTTGCTGTTATCGTCGTTTTTAATTTCACAGTCATTGCTGCCGTCGGTGTCCTTTTTCTTGTCGGGAATCTCCCTCCTTGCCACAACGACATGTCCGGGCAGCTTCTCGTTTTTAGGCGACACTTCCTGCTCCACGTCGGCGTAGAACTCATCCATGTTGAGAGCCATCGACAGGAATCGGAAAAACGCGTTGTTCCAAAGGACTATGTTGCGCGCGCTGCGCCAATTGATGCTGCGTCCCTCGTTGTATTTAATGCTGTCGTTGCTGAAGTCGACCTTCAGCTGCGAGTGGAGCAGTTGCGGGTCGGAGTTGCGGAAGCGGTATATGCTTTGCTTCACATCTCCGATAATCAGACTGTCGTGGCCGTTTGCCAGACCGTTTCTGACAAGCGGCAGCAAATTTTCCCACTGCATCCTCGACGTGTCCTGAAACTCGTCGAGCAGGAAATTGTGCAGATACATGCCGATGCGCTCATAGATGAAAGGCGTTTCACACCCATCGATGATGCGCTTCACGATGTCGTTTGTGCCGGAGAGCAATATTGTGTTGTTCTCGTTGGTGAAATCCTGCATGCTGGCGTTGATGTCGCCCAGCAGACCGAGCTGGTAGGTGAGGTCAAGAATCTTTTTGTACGAGGCATACACCGTGTTGTTATCCAGTATTTTGGTCAAGCAGTCGCAAATGGCGATGTCGTTTACTTTTGCGCTCTTTTTGTTGACGAAAGATTGATCGGCGATTTTTTTTTCGACTTTTTTGTCTAAATCTTTTATCAGGAACGGATTGGCGGAGTTGTTCAGGGCATCAAGGAAATTGGTGAAGTTTTTGTTGGCTTTTATGCCTGGACCTTCCAGCATTTTGAAAATCTCATCCACGCATTCCTTTACTTCTGAAATCAGATTGGTGATGCCGCTGTTCAGCGCCACGTTGAACGCCTGGATGTTTTTCGGGTCGGCGAGAAAGTCAAACAGCTGCTTGCTGTTTTTTTTCACCACCTCATTTGTCAGCACCTTTGCAAAATTATACAGCGAATTGTCGACCGTTTTCTTGCTCTTGGGTTTATAGAACACGTCCCACGAACTGCCGTTCTTTATGGAATCCTGCACAAACATCCACAGCCAATGGCTGAGGCTCTTGTTTTTTTTGCCTGATTCGTCGTGCAATCTCGTTTTCAGGTTGTTCACGCCAAGCTCCACAACATATTCGTCGTTGAGTTCCACTCCGTAGTTGCTCGACAGATTGACCTCGTAGGCAAACGTGCGCAGAATCTTCTGGAAAAAAGTGTCGATTGTGCACACATTGAAATTGGTGTAATCTTCAAGCATCTGGCGTTCGGCAATTCCCGCACTCTTGCTGATGTCATCCTTCGATGCTCCTAACATCGTGGTCAAATCGGTGATGTAAGGGCTTTCGTCGGGATTTGACGCAAGCACATCGAGCGTTTCGACAATGCGGCTCTTCATCTCCTCCGTCGCTTTGTTTGTAAACGTGATGGCGAGGATGTAGCGGTGGTTGTCGTTGGGATGCTTGTCGAGGATGTAGTTTCCGCCCTCGGTCTTCTTGCCGAGCAGCATTATCAGATACTCCTTTACGAGAGTGTATGTCTTGCCGGAGCCAGCCGATGCTTTGTTGATTAGAATCATAATTCAGGAGTTTGCGGTTAGATTATTTTGGCGTCTGATTGATGTTGGAGTTTGAACAATTCTTTTTGATGTATGATTTCTTTGCGCAGTTGTTCCTCTGTGGGCATATAGAGCTTGTATTTAGTGGCAAATAATTGTTGATTTCCATTCAAAATAGAATATTTGGCAATGTCAGAATCGGTCTCGGAGCAAAGTACAACACCGATGGTCGGGTTGTCGCCAGAAGTCCGCTTTAGCTCATCGTACATTTTTACATACATATCCATCTGCCTCACATCTTGATGAGTGATTTTGCCAATTTTCAAATCAATTAGCACATAGCATTTCAATATGACGTTATAAAAAACGAGGTCAATGAAATAATCTTCAGCATCAGTGCGGATGTGTTGTTGTCGACCCATAAATGCAAAACCTTTTCCCAATTCCATAAGAAATTCTTTTAAATGGGTAATAATACTTGATTCCAGACTTTTTTCATTGATGGATTCATCTTGCTTGAATCCGAGGAATTCAGCGATAAATGGGCTTTTGAGTATTTCACAGGCTTGTGGTGAGTCGGTAATGTTTGACGTCGTTGCTTCGGGTGTTTGGAAATGCCGTTCATAGTATTGGGTAGATATGTTGCGGTTTAATGTGCGGACACTCCACATCTGCGATGCGGCATTTTCCAAATACCATCGTCTTGCCGTCACATCATCCACTCTTAGTGCGGTGATGATGTGTGACCATCTTAGATTTTGCAAACGCGTTTGCAAAATCTTCAAGTCGGGGAATGAAAGGTAGAATTTTCTAAAGTATGCAAGGTATCGTTTGCTGAATCCTGATCCAAACTCATTTGACAATTCATAGGCAAGGGCCTCAATGAGGCGTTTGCCGTAGTCTGCGCGACTTTTGCCCTGTTGCTCCTCCTCGACAATTCTTTTGCCGATATTCCAATATGTGGCAATCATCACGGAGTTGACGGATGATATAGCCGTGTTTTTTCCTTTGTATATAATGTCTCTAATATCAGCAACAAAGGCTGAGAAACTAATGCTTACAGAGTCGTTCATAATTCAGGAGCTTGCGGTTAGATGATTTTGGCGTTGTAGCCTTCGGCAGAGAGCAGGTCTTTGACACGCTGCCTGAAGTCGCCCTGTATCAGGATCTCGCCCCCGCGGGCAGAGCCTCCCACGCCGCATTTTGTCTTTAGCGAGCGCGCCAAATCCTTGAGGTCGTCGTCCGACCCCACAAAGCCGGTGACCAGCGTCACCTCCTTGCCCTTGCGGTTGCGCTTGTCGAGCATTATGCGCAACTTCTGTTTCGAAGGCGGCAGAGTCTCTTCTTCCTCCACGTCGTCGGTTTCGTACTGCATATCGGGATTTGTCGAATAGACAATGTTCAGACGTTGTTTCCAGTCGTTATCTTTCATAATCGTAGCCTTAGTCAATAGATAGGCTTCAAAATTAGCGATTTTTCGCGGCGTTTGCAATAACGGCGGCTATTTTGCGTTTATTCGGTATATGAAAATGCTGAGATTGTTAATAATGACTGCTGTCTTGTTTGTCTCCGTGCCCGTTCTGCGGGCGCAGGACAACGACAAGATACTCAACCGTCCGTATGCCGATATGAAACGTCTGCATTACGGATTCTCTGTGGGTTTCCACAATCAAAGTCTTGGCATGACGCGCAACGGTTTTGTCACCGAGAGCGGAGAGACGTGGTATCCGGAAGTGGCTGAGCTTGCTCCGGGCTTTTGCGTCAACATCATGGGTGACTTGCGGCTTGCCGAGCATTTCAATCTCAGACTGTCGCCGGGAATGTATTTCGGAAGCAAGACCGTGACATTCCGCGAGTCAAGCACCGGCGAGCTTGAGAAGCAGAATCTGAAAAACAGCAGCGTCGTGGTGCCGGTCGATGTGAAAATGTCGGCCAAACGCTATCACAATCTGCGCCCTTACGTCACGGCTGGCGCAATGGCGGCTTTCGACGTGTCGAAGCGCAAGGACGGCGAGCTGCTGCAGCTGAGCAACACCGACGTTTATCTTACCCTCGGTTTCGGACTCGACGTGTATGTGCCGTTCTTCAAGTTCGTGCCGGAGGTTAAGTTCTGTTTCGGGCTTAAAAATATACTGAAAAAAGACCGCCCCGACCTTGTCGACGACATCGACAAGCAGAAATTCACCAAGTCGCTCGACAAAGTGACATCAAACATGGTGGTGTTTACGTTCTATTTTGAATGACAGAAAATTGAAGAAACTTGACAATACATATCGCCGACTGTTGGCAACGCTCGCCGCGCTGCTGACCGTCTTGTCGGTGTCGGCGCAGTTCGACACGCAGTTGTCGCAGTATTGGGCAATGCCGGCATACTACAACCCTGCCGCCACAGGCACGACCGACTATCTGCACATCGGCGGCGGAACGCGTCTGCAATGGATAGGCATCCCCAAAGCTCCAAAGGCATTTCTTGCAGGCGCCGATATGCCCGTGAAGCTTTTCGGCAAGCGCATCGGCGTGGGCGTGATGGTGCAGCAGGAAAGCCTCGGCTTGTTCAGCAACCTGAACGCCGGCGCGCAGGCAAGCTACAAGATGAAACTTTTCAAAGGCACGCTGAGCATCGGCGTGCAGCTCGGCCTTTTCGACCAGGGATTCAAAGGCTCTGAGGTGTATATCCCCGACGGTGACGACTACCATGAGAAAAACGACAACGCAATCCCCACCAACGACCTTCACGGCACGGCATTCGACTTGAATTTCGGAGTTTGGTACACCCATAAAATCCTGTGGGCTGGACTGTCGATGACCCACATCACACAACCGACCGTGAAACTCAACACCCAGGAGGGCAGCGACGATTCAGGCTATGAGTCGCAGGCGGGAAGAATGCTTTATTTCATGGCTGGCAGCAATATTCCGATAAAAAATACGTTATTTGAAATACAACCGTCCTTGTTGCTCCGTTCCGACATCAAGAGTATGGTGCAGGCGGAAGTGACGGCGCGCGTGCGCTACAACAGGTTCCTTTCGGGAGGCGTGGCTTATCGCTACAACGACGCCGTCTCGCTGCAACTGGGCGCAGAGTATAAGAACTTTTTCGTTGGCTACAGCTACGACTATCCGCTTTCGGCAATCTCGAAGGCAAGCAGCGGAAGCCACGAAATCCTTGTGGGATACAACATGAAGCTGAATCTTGCGGGGAAAAATAAAAACAAGCATAAGAGCATTCGCATAATGTAAGAATATGAAGAAAACAGCAACTTATATCGCATTGGCGGCGTTGGCAACTTCTTGCGCATTCTCTCCGAAAGCGTCGATGGGCGGCGACGGAGGCGAGGTGACGGGAGTCAGAGGTTCGGCTCTGGGCGAACCGACGCCTTACGGCATGGTGCTTATCGAACGCGGGTCGATGCAGCTCGGCCCGAATGCCGATGACAGCACGTGGAACATCAAGGCGCAGGCTAACGGCGCTTCGGTGGAGTCCTTCTGGATGGACGAGACGGAGGTGTCAAATGCCAAATACCGGCAGTTTGTCTACTGGGTGCGCGACTCAATTATCCGCGAGCGTCTTGCCGACCCTGCATACGGTGGCGACGAGGAGTTTAAAATCGAGGAAGACAAGGAAGGAAACCCTGTCAAGCCTTATCTTAACTGGAAAAAGCCTATTCCGTGGAGAAACCCTACGGAAGACGAGCAGCGCGCCATTCAGAGCGTCTATAAGTTGAATCCTATAACGGGTGTGACCGAACTCGATGCTTCGCAGATGAACTACCGCTACGAGACTTACAATCTCACTGAGGCGGCGAAGCGCAAGAACCGCATCGACCCGACACGACGCAACTACAACACCGACGTGCCTGTGCCGACAGAAAATCCGTTCATATCCAAGGATACGGCGTATGTCAACGACAATGGCGACATCGTGCGCGAGACAATCACGCGCCGCCTGTCGAGCGACTACGACTTCCTGAACACGTATATTGTCAACGTTTATCCCGACACGACGGTGTGGATAAACGACTTCGAGAACGCATACAACGAGCCGTACACGCGTCTGTATTTCTCGCATCCGGGCTACAGCGACTATCCTGTAGTGGGCGTGTCGTGGGAGCAGGCCAACGCGTTTGCAAACTGGCGCACCGACTATCTGCGACGCTCGCTGGGCAAGCAGGGCGTCTACATCGAGTCTACCGACGGAGGCTGAATGGGAAATCGCCGCGCGTGCCGGTATCAACGAGAACAAGTATCCGTGGGCAGGCGAGATGCCTATGACCGACGACGGCTGCTTCTATGCCAACCTGAAGCCGGGAGAGGGCAACTACGTGCGCGACGGAAACCTGATAACATCGAAGTGCGGCACGTATGGGCCTAACGACAACGGTCTCTACGACATGGCGGGCAACGTGAGCGAATGGACTTCGACGGCGTTTACCGAAAGTCTTGACAAACTGACAAGCGACATCAACCCTGAATACCGCTACAATGCCGCGGGCGAGGATCCTTACCGGATGAAACGCAAGGTGATACGTGGCGGATCGTGGAAGGACATTGCCCACAATGTGCGTGCTGACTTGCGTGCCTGGGAGTACCAGAACGAGCAGCATTCATTCATAGGCTTCCGTTGTGTGCGCACTCAGATTGGCTTCACAAAGGGAAAAGTGAAAGTTAAGAAATAAAGTAAGAATCAAAACAATATTGCTGCATCATGGGCAAGATTAAAAGATATAAAAACGGTGTCGAGGCCTTTCTTTCTGGAGAAAAAGGTCAGCGCTTTTTCAATTTCGCATACAGTATAGGTGCCGCTGTCGTAATTTGGGGTGCCCTTTTCAAAATCCTTCACCTGCCGGGTGGAAACGCGCTGTTGTCAATCGGTATGGGTACGGAGGTGCTTATGTTCGTGCTTACGGCGTTCGACCGTCCGCCACGCGAATACCATTGGGAAGAGGTGTTTGAGGTGTTCAACACCAAGAATCCTGAGGACCGTCCTGATTTCAAGGGCGGAAACGGTGTCAACGGCTCTGTCGTTATCGGCGGAGGTGCGGTGGCTGGCGGCGAGACAGCAAATGCAACGGGCATGGCTGGAACTGTCGTTGTTGGTGGCGACGCTCCCGACTTGCAGGGCATGACGAGCGTCACTCAGCAATACACCGACCAGCTTGCCGCCATCTCTGAGCAGATGGAGCAGCTGCGTCAGACAACGGAGGCGCTCAACCGCGTTTCAACTGTACTGCTCGACAGTTACAAGGCGATTACCGACAACTCGGAAAACATCTCGGAAAGCTCGACTGGCTACGTTGAGCAGATGACAAGCCTCAACCGCAACATTGCCGGACTCAACACCATCTATGAAATCCAGTTGAAGAGCATTTCTTCGCAGCTTGACAATATCGACCGTGTGAACCGCGGATTGAAGGACATAAGCAACATGTATGACAAGGCTGCGGCTGAGAGCGACCATTATTGCGAGGAAACGCAGAAGATGGCGCGCTACATGCAGCAGCTCAACTCTGTCTATGAGAAGATGATCACGGCGATGACCATCAACATGTACCGCCCGATGGGCTCTGCGATGCCTGCCGAGCCAGAAAAACCGGCGGAGGCTCCGGAACAGAAAGCCGGCGGCGAAGAAACTGAACAACAGAACTAAAGCGAAAGGATTTAAAGCAATATGGGAGCAAACGGAAATGTGGCAAGAATGTCCCCGCGTCAGAAGATGATCAACTTGATGTACATCGTTCTGACGGCGATGCTCGCGCTCAACGTGTCGAGCGACGTGCTCAACGGGTTCTCGCTTGTCGAAGACGGTCTGAAACGCACAAACAGCAACGTCAGCGACCGTAATGCCGCCCTCTATATGCAATTGGAGGAATTCACACGGCAGAATCCGCAGAAGGGCAAGCCGTGGCTTGACAAGGCTGCCGACGTGCGCCGGCAGACGCTGTCGCTCTACAAATACATCGATTCTCTGAAACTTGCCATCGTGCGCGATGCCGACGGCGTGGATGGTAAGGTGGACAACATCCTGAACCAGGACAACCTCGAGGCTTCGTCGAAGGTGATGGTGACCTACGGAAACGGCGCAAAGCTGGAGCGTAGGCTGGCGGCATACCGCAAGTATATCGCCGCCTACATTGTCGACCCCAAGAAGCAGGCTGCCATTCAGAAGGCGCTGGCAACGGAGCCGGTGCTTCAGAAAGGCTCGATGATAAAAGTGCCGTGGGTGTCGGGAATGTTTGAGAATATGCCTGTCGTGGCGTCTGTCACGCTGCTGTCGAAGCTGCAGAACGACCTGCTCTTTGCTGAGGGCGAGGCTTTGCAGACGCTTGTGGCGAGTGTGGACGCGGGCGCCGTGCGCGTAAACAAACTTGACGCATTCGTGATTCCTAACTCGAAACTCGTGATGAGGGGCGGAAAATACAGTGCCAACATTGTGCTTGCGGCGGGGGGAGGTCGACACTACGCAGCGTCCGGCAATATTCGTCAATGGCCGCCAGCTGCCTGCCAACACCCGGACTTACGAGTTCATGGCTGGGCAGACGGGTACGTTCACCTACAGCGGATACCTTGACGTGACCCGCGGTGACGGTACCACTTCACGCTATCCGTTCCAGTCGGACTACACCGTAATCGAACCTACAGCCACTGTCTCGGCGACGATGATGAACGTGCTTTATGCCGGAATCAACAACCCGATAAGCATATCAGTGCCTGGCGTGGCGCAAAATGCAGTGTCTGCCACGATGACCAACGGTTCGCTGACGCGCAGCGGCGACCATTGGAACGCACATCCTACGCGTGTGGGTGCGGAATGCGTAATTACGGTGACAGCCACTCTCGAAGGCCGTTCGCAGACGGTGTCTACGTCTACATTCCGTGTGCGCAAGCTGCCAGATCCGACGGCATATATCGCATATAAGGACTCGAAAGGAAACGAAAACCACTATAAGGGCTCGAAGCCATTTGCAAAATCGCTTTTGTTGGCTGCCAACGGGCTTGATGCTGCTATCGACGACGATTTGCTGAACGTGCACTATTCTGTGGTGGATTTCGAGACTATCGTGTTTGACTCGATGGGCAACGCGATGCCGGAGAAATCGGCAGGGTCGCGCTTCTCGGAGCGTCAGAAGACAAGTTTCCGCCGACTCTCGCGCGGCAAGCGATTCTACATCACGCGTATACGTGCGAAGGGTCCTGACGGCATTGTCCGCGACCTGTCGCCGATGGAGGTGATTGTAAACTAAAAATTGACAACGAAACAAGTTGAGATATGAAAAAACTGAGATACATATTTGCAGTGGCTTTGCTCGCCGGCCTGTCGTTGCAGGCTGGGGCACAGGGGACGCGCAAAACCGACAGAACCAAGAAAGACGAAACAGCGGCTGGCGTGACGCAGCGCATGCGCGACTTCTATGAGAAGCCTGAGGTGAGCGATGCCAGCAAGATGTGGGAACGCATAATCTACCGTCAACTCGACTTGACGCAGCCTCAAAACCTTGCGCTCTATTATCCCGACGAGCCGGTCGACGGGCAGGAGAGCCTGTTCCGCATCATCCTGAGGGTGGTGTGCAATGGTCAGGTGCCGGCCTACGAGTATCTTGACGGACGCGAGGTGTTTACCGACCAATATAAAATAAAGGTGGGTGAGATGCTCGACAGATTCCATATCATATATACAACCGGTCGTGGAAGCACGGAGAAAAATCCGAAATATGTCATCGAGGATAGCGACGTGCCTACAAACGAGGTGCTCAGTTTCTATGCAATTGAGCGTTATGAGTTCAACAGCCTCGAAAATCGTGTCACAAAGCAGATTCAGGCGCTTTGCCCTGTGCTCCACCGTGTGGACGACTATGGCGGCGAGCCTATAAAA
>ERZ780141.1402-NODE-1402-length-14241-cov-2.370929_pt1 | contig 14241 bp, 11 predicted proteins | sample MGYA00433080_ERZ780141 | MGnify/ENA primary metagenome ERZ780141 (study PRJEB29588, sample SAMEA2154047) | human gut metagenome | biome: human gut; feature: human-associated habitat; material: faeces | place: Denmark | collected 2008/2010 ... | reverse complement strand
ATCATTGAATTATCAAACTCTTTAGCTTTTTTTATTACATTATTTGAGTTCTTGCAAAACTTGAATAATTAATATTTCTTTTTTATACACAAGGTATTTCCACGTTGAGAAACGAAAGAATACCTGCAAGAAAGTCTAACAGGCTTTTTTGTGAATGTTTTTTAGTATATGAATGTTTTTCTCCCGTTGAGAAACTCGAGAAAAAAGAAGTCGGAGGAGAAAGATCTTGGTCTTTCTCCTCTTTTATTATCCACAAGATGATTCCTGAATACCTACAAATGATTAAACGAAAGGAAATATGAAGGTTTAAGTTACCAAAAAATGGTGATTGCGGCTTTTTCGTCCAACCGGTACTTTTGCAAACGAAAAATAACGCTAAAAATAAAATGAATCAGAGTAAGACAATAAGAGCTGTTTATGTTGTGTTTATGTGGCTAATCTGTACCGGTACGCTTTGGGCGCAATCCCTGGCTGTACTGTCGGGGAAAGTTATTTCGTCCGACCAGGGCATAGTTGATTTTGCATCTGTCTATTTGAAAGGAACAAATATCGGATGCACGACCGATGATAAAGGTCTTTTCCACTTGAAAGTTCCCGAAGGAGAATATACCTTAGTTGTCTCGGCTGTGGGTTATCAGACGGCCGAAGAGACGATACAGGCCAAAAGCGGAGAGAAACAGCGGTTGCGCATCCGCCTTTCAACGGATACAAAGGAACTGGATGAGGTTGTCGTTGTGTCTAATGGAGTAAGCCGGGTGAAAAAGTCGGCATTCAATGCCATTGCCTTAGATACAAAAATCCTGCAGAATTCCACTCAAAACCTGAGTGAAGCCTTGGCTCAGGCTCCGGGCATGAAATTGCGTGAATCAGGTGGCGTCGGTTCAGACATGCAACTGATGATGGACGGATTCAGTGGCAAACATATCAAGATATTTATTGACGGTGTGCCTCAGGAAGGCGTTGGCAGTTCTTTCGGATTAAATAACATTCCGGTGAATTATGCCGACCGGATTGAAATTTACAAAGGTGTCGTACCCGTTGGTTTCGGAACCGATGCGATTGGTGGTGTCATCAATATCATTACCCGGAAGAACCGCGACCGCTGGTTTGCCGATGCTTCTTATTCGTATGGTTCGTTCAATACGCACAAATCATACATCAACTTCGGACAAACTTTCAAGAATGGACGGACTTATTCGATTAATGCTTTTCAGAACTATTCGGACAACGATTATTATGTGGATACACCTGTAAAAGACTTTGAGACCGGCGCCATCAACAAGAAGAAGATTGAGCATGTCCGTCGTTTCCACGATATGTACCATAACGAAGCGGTAGTTGCCAAGGTCGGCATTACCGATAAGCCCTGGGCCGACCAGCTGATGTTCGGCTTTACCTGGTCGAATATGTACAAAGACATTCAGACAGGAGTCCGGCAGGAAGTCGTATTCGGAGGCAAATACCAGAAAGGTCATTCCCTGATGCCTTCTCTTGAATACCGCAAACAGAACCTCTTCATCCAGGGGTTGGATGTTACGTTGACTGCCAATTATAACAAGAACATCACGCACAACGTCGATACGTCGACCTATGAATATAACTGGCGGGGGGAAATGCGTCCACTGAAGTCGCCCGGAGAACAATCCTATCAGCATACCCGCTCTGACAATCAGAACTGGAACGGATCGGTGACGTTGAATTATCGGTTGGGAAAAGCCCATACGTTTACATTCAACCATGTACTGAATATGTTTACGCGAACCAACCAGTCTATGTTGTATGAAGACTCAGAAGCTAATGCCATCCCGAAAGAAACGCATAAAAACATCAGCGGACTCTCTTACCGCCTGATGCCAAACGAGAAATGGAATGTATCGGTATTCGGGAAGTATTACAACCAGTATAATGCGGGCCCGGTAGCGACGTCTACAGCACAGGACAATTATGTAAAGACAACCAATTCTGTCAGTGCCTTAGGATATGGAGCAGCCGGCACCTACTTCATCGGAAAAGGTTTCCAGGCAAAGTTATCGTATGAAAAAGCATATCGTCTACCTACCAATGAAGAGATGTTTGGAGACGAAGACCTCGAAACCGGTGATATATCGCTGAAGCCGGAAAAGAGTGACAACGTAAACCTCAACCTGAGTTATAATCAGACTTTCGGCCGGCATTCGATATATGCGGAAGGAGGCGTGGTTTACCGGAATACCCAAGACTATATCCAGCGCAGTCTTACCGACCTGAGTGGCGGAAAATATGGAGCAACCTATGTGAATCATGGAAAGGTTTTGACAAAAGGTTATAATCTTTCTATCCGTTATGGATTCGGTGAATGGCTGAGCATAGGCGGAAACTTTACTCAGATGAACGTCCGCGACAATGTCAAGACCGTCGACAGCGGCTCCAGCCAGGAAAGTCTGACATACGGCGCCCGTATGCCGAACTTACCTTATCAGTTTGCCAACTCGGATATTTCCTTTTATTGGAACAACCTGCTCCAGAAAGGGAACAAACTGACGCTGACGTACGACAACCTGTATATGCACAGTTTCCCGCTTTATTCGGAAGCTTTGGGTAGTGAATCAGATTATGTGGTGCCGACACAATTCTCGCACAACCTGACTCTCACCTACAGCCTGCAGAACGGACGGTATAATTTCTCGGTAGAATGCCGGAACTTCACCAACGAGAAACTGTATGACAACTTCAGTCTGCAAAAGGCCGGAAGAGCTTTCTATGGCAAGATCCGGGTCTGCTTCGGGAATTAATCAGGCATTCAATAGATGGATTTCAGATACCATAAAAGGAGGCTAAACGAAATTAAGCAGAACCGAAAACGAAACCAATAGGAATCAAAATCGGTTCTCGTTGGTTTCATCTGAAAAGCTGCCTATCTTTTTCTAAAAAGCCGGCGTATTTTGACTAAAAGCTGCCTACCTTTTTAGGAAAACCTGCCTAGCTTTTTCAGGAATCATAAGTCGCATATATAGGATATTGGAATCCAATAAATTAGCAACAAACAACAATCAAACATTTCAGAATAAACAATCATTAAAACAGAACAATATGAAAAGAAGACTTCTAACCGTAAGTTGCGCTGCCGTATGTATGTGCGGATTTGTGTTGACCTCTTGTAGCGAAGATGATCCGGTAACTCCGGGTAACAACGGAGATAACAACAACGGCACATCCACCACCGAAGTTATCTCAAACTATGTAGTAGCGGCTTCCGTAAGCAATGCCAATTATCTGCTGACAGCTGATACACTGACAGAAGGCACCATCTCTGCCAAGAATAACGGATTGACAACCGAAAGCGGAACCCAATGGATTTTCTATCAGGATAAATATCTCTATCGGCTGGTTTACAACCAGGGAAATGCCGGCGTCACATCTTCTTATATCCTGAATGCGGCTGGTAAAGTGGAAGAACGTGACAATACTTACGAGATCAAACGCTTCACTTCGTATGGTACTTATAAAAATTATATCATCACAGCCTCAGCCGGCGATCTGTCTCAAGCGTATGCGGATGAGAACGGCTATCTGCCCCAAGGTTTTCTATTCTCCTATCTGGATGTAGAAAATGAGACCTTTAAGACAAACAGCGACGTAATCTACTCGGAGAACTTTTTAGGTAACGGAGAGTATGTCACCCTAGCTGGTATCCTCGAAGCCAACGATAAGATTTACAGTGTGGCCGTTCCGATGGGATTGAGCCAGTATGGAGTAAAAGCGGAAGGTGGGAAATATGTCATTTATCCCGATCTGGTCAAACAGGAATCAGGAGGAAGCGGCAGCAGCTCCTATGAAAAGGGAGAACTGCAATGGACGCAATACCCGAACGAATGCTGGGTAGCGATCTTCGGTGATGAATCATTCCAGAACAAGACATTGATCAAGACCGACAAGATCAGTTACGCTTGCGGACGGAATAAATCACAGTATTATCAGACTATCTGGTCTGCCGATAACGGCGATATTTACGTATTCTCACCCAGCTATGCCAAAACAATGACCGATCCGCGCCAGCAGACAACGTTGCCGGCAGGTGTCGTGCGTATTAAAGCGGGAACAGATACATTCGATGACGATTATTATTGCAATCTGGAAGAACAGACCGGTGGAAAGTCGTTCTTGCGCTGCTGGCATATCTCCGACGATTATTTTCTGCTCCTGATGTATGACCGTCCACTCACTGAATCCGGATTCTCGGCCAAAGAAATGGCTATCTTCAAGGGAGAAGACAAGAAACTGACCTATGTAAGCGGTATGCCTAAAGCCAGCGTAATCTCCGGATTCGGGAATACACCTTATACAGAAAACGGAATGGTTTATGTCGCTGTAACTACTACCGATGGCAGCCAACCGGCCATTTACCAGATTGATCCTACTTCTGCGACGGCCACCAAAGGATTGACTGTTGAATCGGAACAGATCTCGGGTGTTGGAAAATTGACATACTATGTAACTGAATAATCCGATGCGTAAGTTTTTTCATCAAATTCATCTCTGGTTGTCCATCCCATTAGGAATACTGATCTCGGTGATTTGTCTGACTGGTGCAATCTTAGTGTTCGAGAAGGAAATTACACAGATAATGTATCCTGAAACCCGGACAACCCAGGTTGAAGGGCAACATGGAAGGAAACAACGCCCTGAATTTTTCCGACAGGTACGCGCCTTGCATCGCTGGTTACTCGACGCGCCAGCCAAAAAGGGTGAGTCATCTGCCGGAAAAACAGTAGTGGGTATCACTACCGTAGCAATGATCGTCATCCTGATCAGCGGGGTGATTATCTGGTTTCCGCGAAACCGTCGTACACTGAAGAACCGCCTGCAAATATCCTGCACGAAAGGCTGGCGTCGTTTTTGGTACGACAGTCACGTAGCCTTGGGCTTTTACTGTACACTGTTTCTACTCATTATGGCACTGACAGGCCTGACCTGGTCTTTTTCCGGTTATCGGACTTTCATGTACGATCTTTTCTCCGGCCTGCCGGTAGATAACCTCCGACGGTTCTTCTATTCTCTGCATACAGGCACATGGGGCGGATTGACAACGCAGATTCTCTATTTCCTTGCTGCTTTGATCGGAGGAATATTACCGCTGAGCGGCTATTATTTATGGTGGAAGAAACGGAAACGGAAGCGGGAATAAATTGTCTCGCAATTATACATAATACAAAAGGGGCTTCTCGCCCCTTTTATTTATTTAGCAAAACCGACCGGATGATTCAAGAACGGCACCTGTGTTGCTTTCAATTTCAACTTTTGGGCGAGAACTTCCTTGTCCATTGTCCCGCGTGGTACCGTAGCCAATCCCATTCCGGCACAGGCGATCGAAATATTCTGTGAAACGATCCCTGCATCCAACGCTCCAGTCAAGCGGTTCTGCGGTGTATCGCCACCCCGCATCTTCGACAAGTCGCTTACCAAAACCAATGAAACAGGAGCAACAGCAGCAAAGTCCTGTCCTTTCGCAACATCTTTTCTCAGGTCCTCAGCCGTCACCGGTACCAATTTGTTAGCTTTGGCATCGTACAAATAAGCACCTTTTGCCGTACATACATAAATATCAACATCCTGATAATTCAATGCACTGGGCGCCGTACGCATTCCCTTCTCCTGGCGATTTACACCATTGGCAGCCCAAAGCAAATCCGAAAGCTGTTGTAGAGAAAGCTCCTTATCGGCATACGAACGGCACGACTGACGGTTAGCAAAAGCAGTCATCACGTCTGTGCCACATTGTTTACTCGGAGCATTCAGCGAGATTCCCTGCAAATCCTGGGCACTTGCCCCGAAAATGGAGCAAGCTGCCATCATGGCAAATACAAAGTTTTTCATTGTGTTCTTCTTTTTCATGATTAAAACTGGTTTTTGTTCGTCGTAAAGATAACACAAAAACTTGTATTAGCCCAGATTCACCTTCAAGTTTATATTAGATTATTGTACATACAATTGATGCGTGCCAGCCGTTAAAGCCACCGTCTTTCCATCAAGGATTAAATCGGCCGTACAACCCAATGGAACCTTTACTGTCAGCTGGATCCTGCCATCCTCGGTTCGTTTCCATTCACTGCTGATTTCACCGGCTACAGAATCATAGGAACCTTTCGCCCACTGCATATCTGCCGGGAAATGCGGAGTGAAACGGATATGATGGAACCCGGGTTGCTGTTCGTCATAATTGATACCAGCCAGCTGGTTCATCATCCAGGCAGAGACATCGCCCATAAAGACATGGTTCAACGAAGCATCTCGGAACTCCGGACTCAACGTCCAAGTTTCGGGTAACGTAGTATAACCCATTGTTTCTACCCAATATCCCCACGAAGGAGCTTCCCGTTTTGTAATCATCTTCATCGCATCTTCCAAATAGCCATAACGAGTCAGCATAGCCGGAACCGTCTTTGTTCCGATCAGACCAAAGTCAAGGAAATAATTATTATCGGCTACCAGCTGATGCAACTTATCTGCTACAGCTTGTTCTTTTCCTTCAGGAACCAGACCCAAATACAATGCCAGAGCCTGTGCCGCCTGTGTACCTTCAGCATACGTAGCAGTTTCAGGATGGAAGAACTTCTGGTTGATACGCTCCTTTAATACTTCCGCTTTCTCAGCATACGGTTTCGGATCTTTCCCCAAGAGAGAAGCAAAACGAGCCATCAGCTGATTGTCCAAATAATAGTAGGCTGTAGAAGTATATTCGTTGTTGGTTGTCGACTTCCAGTACACCCAGTCGCTCAATCCGAAAGTTAAAAAGCCATCTTTCTCTTTTGTCTGAAGATAGGCTAAATAACGCTCCATCGTAGGATACAGTTTCTCGATACTTTCTGTTGTACCATAATAATTATACAAAGCATTCGGAATGATGAACATCACGGCGTCCCAAACCGGACCAGGAAATTCGCCATATCCCCAGCCACTCGAAGGAATGATACCGGAGATGTCGCCTTCAGCCCGTTGGTTATCGATAATGTCGTCCATCCATTTCTCGTAGAACGTAATGCCATCGAAGCCCAGCAATCCCAAATCAATGGCAATGTGAGCATCAGCTGTCCAGCCATTCTTTTCCCGCTGAGGGCAATCCGTCGGTATACTATGCAAGTTGCTCTGGTATGCCTGCATGGTTGCATTCCAGATCTTATTCAACGTCTCATTCGAACAACTGAATGAACCCACCGGTTTCAGATCCGTATGCAAGAAAAGAGCAGTCAGGCTTTCTTCCGTCAGCTGAATAGGCTTGTCACTCTCTACTTCAACATATTGGAAGCCATGATAAGTAAACGAAGGAACAAAGGTTTCTTCCTCTCCCGTTCCTTTCAGGTAATATTCATCCATCTGGAATACTTCACCCGGTTTCACAGGATGATAATACACGTTGATATTTCCCTGTTCCAGTCGTCCGTCTTTCTTCAACAGTTCACCATGCTTCAATGTGATATGTGTACCGGCTTCGCCTTTTACTTTCAGTCGGCACAGACCAGCCATATTCTTCGGAAAAGCATAAACATACAACCGGTCACTGAAGGCTTTCATTGAAACCGGTTTCAATTCTTCCGTTACATGGATTCCCGGCATTTCCTGTGCTACCAGTAAAGCCGAAGGCGTGGCTACTTCTACTGCAGTTTGCCAAGCACTGTCGTCAAACGACGCGAGCTTCCAGCCTTCCGGTTCCAGACGGGCATCATAACGGTCGCCACTATAAATATTATTATAAGTATATGGGCCGCATGCCGTTCTCCAGGAATTATCAGATACTACCGTTTGTTGTGTTCCATCTTCATAGTCAATCCGCAGTTCACACAACATACGCGGACGATCACGCCAACGGGCCTCATGGAAATTCCATACAGCCACCGAGTGTTCGTTATACCATCCATTGCCCAAGACAGCTGCTACGGCATTGTCTCCTTTCTGCAAGAGAGAAGTAACATCGTGGGTCACATACAAGTTCCGCTTATCAAAATGTGTATATCCTGGATCCAGGAAATTCTCTCCTACCCGTTTTCCATTGAGGAACATTTCATAATATCCGGCAGCCGACACATATAACCTTGCTTCCTTGACCGGTTTATCTACCACAAATCCTTTACGGAACATGGGAGCCGGTTCGTATTCCTTGTCATTATCGTCGGTAATCCACTTGGCCTGCCAGTCGGCATTCTCCCCTTTTCCTAACTCAAAGCTTGCCACCTCGGAAGTCCGACAGGGATTTCCATCCTGATCCCAGACAGTCACCTGCCAATAATAGCGGGTTTCCGGCTTCAATTCGGTCTGTTCATTATATACTTTCAAATCTGTCGGTGACGTTCCGATCCGGATTTCATAACGAGACGGAACAAACGTCGTATCTTCACCCGCATACGTCCATGTGAATCGTGGAGTCTTCGTATCAATACCGATCGGATTTTCCAGGTATTCAGTTCGCAAACCGACTGGCACAATTCTTTCATTGGTCTGCACACAGCTTGCCAGTAATCCGGCTGTTGCCGTCATAATCAGCAATATATTCCTTTTCATATTGAGAACTAATCTTGTATTACTTATTTATTAATAACAATACCTTCCGGCGCTTCGATCTTCGAGGAGATTGAACCATCCGGTTGTTTTTCATGTCGGATCTTGACAATACCCTTTGGCGTGGGGAAAGTTCCTTCCACCCAATCCAAATCGGCCAAATGTGGAACTATCCGAAGTACCCGACATCCCGGCTCCATAACCTGAACGCCCAACACATATTCCGTCAGCCACGACGTTGGTCCGGAAGCCCAGCCATGGCACAGACTGTGGCGGAAACCTTTATAACAGTAGGCTCCGAAATCTCCATGAATGTCTTTCTTGCCTTCCGGTACCAGTTCGTCTATCGGAGCAGCATTCGGCAACCAGTCCAAATTAAAGTCTTCCCAGAAAGTAGTTGCTCCCATATCCAACATCGCGCCCCAGTAAGAACGGATAATATCCAACGCTCCGGAATAATTATCAGCCAAAGCCATTGAACGTAACATATAATATCCATAGAACGTAGAAAAGCCATGGCCTCCGTCCTGTGACAGATATTTTTGGTCAGCCTCTTTCGCATCCATCAGCCCGGCCCAAGCCAACAAGGCTGCCGCCTGTTTCATGCCCGGCTCTGTCGGTTTCTTCTTCAATGCCAAAAACGGTTTCACTACTTCAGGTGCTGCTTTCCGCAAACGGGCCTCTGTTTCCCTGCAAGTATCCGCTAATTCCGGTTCCTGCAATAAAGAACAAAGTTCAGCTCCATATTTCATAGCCTGCACCATCAAAGCCTGCAAGCCCGCATTGATCGCTTCCGGATTCTCATTAGAAGGCCAGTCCAAGAAACGCATTCCGTCCAGGTGTTCCCGGCCAGAAGCATCTACTTTCGAGATCAAGACTTTCAGCAAACCGATCAGATAGTCTTTCTGCGACTGCAGGTAAGTCCAGTCGCCCTGATAACGGAACCAGTCCCGCTGAATCAACAGCCACCAGATTGAATACGAACTAATCCCGTTCATCCAGTTTGGCAGCGGAGTAATATTCCGAGTTAGATCCAGGCTTTTAGGAACCGCCTCATTATATCCAAAGACTGTATTCACAGTCATGACTTCCGGATGCATGTCTCCAATCCAAACCAGACGATCACGTTTAATGCCGTCCCACAAATATTCCTGTAAATTCAGATGGACCGTATAAGCACCCGTTTGCCAAATCTGATTTAACCGTTCATCGCTACACCGAAACGAGCCCTTATAAGGAATATCCCGATACGTAGCAATCGCCCGCACCTCTTTCAACTGCAACTCAACCGAATCATCCGGCAAATCAATCCGTACAAAGCGAAATCCTGAATTCCCCACTTCGGCTACTCCCAACCACGGCAAAGACAAATAGAAATCGCGGACAGCATGATCATTTGTCGCCCCGTTCTTTCCGTCGATTTCACACATTGCTTCACTAACCGATTCACCAAAACGTACCCGGATGCGTACAGGCTTCTGACTCGCCGGCATACCCGTCACGAACTGTATTCCTCCTTGTATTTCTTTTCCGAAATCCAACAATAATGCCGGATGCCGAGTGTCAGTACTTCTAATCACACATACCCGGCTATTCGATAAATCAGCCTGTCCGTTTCCGGGCAACAACAAATAATGTTCATTTTCAATTTGGACACTGTCTTGCTGCCATACAATCCGAACAGGAGATAAATATTCGCGAATCCGACTATCTCGCTGTTGGGCGAATGCCGCTGTAAAACACAGCGACATTACACCTAATAACCAGCTTTTCCTCATATCTAACTTTATTTTTAAAGTCCAAAAGCAGGTACCAGATCATCCAGCTGCTGTTGAGTCATTCCTTCCGGATCTTCACCAGAAGCCAGGCGGGCACTGAAATATATCTGAGCCGATTTACTCAACGTATCGATAGCATCGAAACATTCTATCACATCTTCTCCTACAGCCAGGATTCCATGTTTCTCCCAAAAAACCACATCATGCTTCTCGAGCTGTTTTATGGTAGCGTGAGCCAATTCGACAGTACCAGGTATTTCATACGGAACAACACCGATTCCTTTCGGAACAATAATCCGACATTCAGGAATCATGCTCCACAGAACGTTCGTCAGATAATCCGAATTCAGGAATCGCTTGCAATGGGTCATACCGATCAAATCTGTCGGATGGGTATGTAAAACGACCCGATTATCGCGTCCTGTCGAACGGACATAATTATGCATCATCAGGTGAGATGGCAGTTCAGAGGTCGGTTGAATGGGTTGTTCTGCTATTATCTCATAGCTTAATCCATCAGCCGTAACACGAATCAGCGAACCATTCTCAAACGGAGCCTGAGCGACATAGCGCATCCGTTTTCCTGTGCCCGTCACATAAAACACATGACCGGCCAAAGCTTCCATTTTTTCAGGCAATGGTTTGGCCGGAGCCAGTGCCGGCAAAGCCAAATCGGCCGAAGTCAACAAAGAAGTTACATTGACAGAAATATTACCACCATTACGTTCAGCCCAGCCTTTCGTCCACAAATAACCTGCAACTTCGGCTATACGACCTATTTCTTCCATTAAAGCGACATTGCTTCTTAATTGTTCCATTTTCAATCAGTTTATAGTTTTTGCATTTATCTTTTATCCCGTCTGTTTTTAACGACAGACGGGATCTTTTTTTCATATACGCCAGTTTTTATTCAAAATACGCCGGCTTTTTACTAAAATACGCCGGCTTTTTGGCCCTTGTCAAAAGCCTTATAAATTGGGGAAAATTAGTGAAAGGATTAATACACACATTCCCAAAATCAAAACGACAATCGTTTTTCGGTCAACGCCTTGCCATTCCTTCAATAAGATTCCCCAAATATTACTAAAAATCACATTTAACGACATCAGAATACTCCATGAAAAAGCCAACATCACCGGAGAATCGGCAAAGAAACTCTTCCCCATTCCCAAACCGAAGAATTGTGAATACCATAAAAGTCCGGCTAAAGCACAAAATAAGACATTATTCCACAAAACTCCAGTCGAAACTGAAAAATATTCACCTCCAGTATGATTTTGCTTATTCTGAAACAGACAATACACGGCATTCGTCAGAAACCCACCGGTAGTTACCAGCAAGATAACAGGATTAAGCACAAACAATTCGTTAGCGCCACGGCTTCGTACGAGATCAGAAATGGGAGAACCCGCTTCCAGCCCTAAATTAAAACAGGCACTCATAACACCGGCCAATAAAGCCACGGCCAGTCCCTTGGTCAGTGCAAAATCTTTAACAGCCGCTTTTTTCTCCTCGTCTGTCATGTTCCAACAGGTACACATGCAGGCGCTGTGGCCATCCTTCTTTTGTACCTCACCGAGAAAGGTAAAGAAATCTGCTTTAGTATCCAATGAAAGCGGTAAAATATCAAATACAGATGTCATCATCAATTCATGCTCCCTACAGTATAAAGTCCAATGGGTCCGTTCGGTCCCTCTAAATAAATGGACCAATGATCGCACGATTTTGTATATGTATAGCTGTAACCCGACTGGAGCTGCGTGTGATTCGCTTCTCCCGTATAACCGATTCCCTGAGCATCCAATAAATCGTGGAACGTTTCATAATCACACGAAGAGCACAAATTCGCGCTCATAGGGCTCAGTTCTTCATTTTCTGTAAAGATGGATGCTGCTATGACATCATCTTGAGTGAGCGTTGCAGCTACTGCTGTGACAGCGCATACATTACACATTATCACACAAATAGTCAAAAGAGCGAATAAAAGTTGTTTTACTTTTTTCATTTTCATTTTTCCTTTCAAAAATAATTTGTGGTGAAATACTATTTTCAATTCGGGACATACATGTTCCCTATTCATCACGATATCACCCTCACAAGCATCCCTCCTTCTCTTTACCATAATCGCTATAGATGATATCCGTTTCTATCTTGTTATGACCATGTCTTTTCTGATGACGCGGAAGTTTTAAGACGGTTCCGGCTTTGTCGGAATGGCAGTTTTTCAATCTGCCTTCTGAAAAATTTATTTATCAGACTTATTCTCCTTTTACATGATCTGAACACTATTCGGCTTGATGCTGTATGTATTGATGACATCTGGCCAAGCATCTCCAAACGTATACCCCTCAAGGCAAGATATCCTTCCGTCACGTATGAACAACGCAAAGCCTACCTCGCATACATCATTCAGAGTGGCAGTGAGCATTCCTAGTTCTTGCTTGAAACCCGCGTCTACTATAAGCCCTTCCGTAACGTTTTCAAAATAAGTAAAAAAGCCATGCCCCGTAAATTCCCGCTTTTTGATGCTATCAGCATACTGCTCTATCATCAAATTTTTGTACGCAGGCAACTCTTCAGATATGGTCATGATAATGTCATATTCAAATTGTTCAAACAACATACTATCCGCCTCATTTGATAAAAAAGTTCCAATATGTAAGCGACCATTTATTACGTTTCCGCGTATGGTAATATTGAATCCGTTTACAGACACAGTAATTTGGTTATAAGCATTTATTACACCGCTTATACACGCCGCTGTCACATAAGACTGTCCAGCTGACAATACAGCACCATATGCAGCCGCTTGATTTCCTCCATAGCTGTTCAAAAAAAGGGGTCAAATTGTGCTGGGGATTATCGAATATATGAGGATAATCATTTTCGCACCCACTCGTTGCCATCGGCTGAAGTTCATTCTCATTTCCAAGATTCACGGTTGCCTCTATCACGGTGTCATTTTCTTCAGCCATTACAGCATTTGCTGAGAACGTAGAGGCGCTACATATGATCATACAAAAAGTCAAACAAACGGATACGTAGCCATGGTAATATCCCTTCCTTAATTGTTTAGAGACAAACTGCTGTATTTTCAATGGTTTCTTTTATTATAACATAGAAAATCATTTCCGTCAATCATCAGAGAAAATCTTTTGGGGTAAATGTACAAAAGTGCACCTTATTACAGTGATTTTTGTTTTTTGTCGCCGAGCGAAGCCCGGTATTCACGCAATCGGTGGTAAAATGTCGATTCGCACATACCGCACAATTCCGCCGCTTCGCGCGCCCGGATGGTTCCGCTTTCCCATCGTTGCACAATATCGGGAAAGTTATCCGGTGCCTTAATCACCGGTCTGCCAAATTTCATCCCGTTTGCCTTTGCCGCCGCAATGCCCTCGGCTTGTCGCTTACGGATATTTTCGCGCTCGTTCTGTGCAACAAAGGACAGCACCTGAAGCACAATATCTGCAAGGAAGGTGCCCATCAGATCTTTACCCCTCCGCGTATCGAGCAACGGCATATCTATGACCGAAATATCCACTTCTTTCTCTCGCGTCAGATAGCGCCACTGACAACGAAAACACAAACTTTGAAAATGGCATTTTCAGAAACGACTGCAAGAGAGGTGACGGCATTGACAATAGCTTTGAAATCAGCTATACCGAACATGACGGTCTGCTCTACCCCGACTTCGTTCTGCCGAATAAGCGCTCTGATAAACACAGCCGCCCGATCGTGAAAAGTCGGGTGGCTTTTGTTATGAAAGACCTCTCTTTTGTATGAGTACATCAGTTTTCATTCCAGCTTCACATTCGTCAGGCCTTCCATTCTCCCCGTAAGTGCGAAATTCTCACATTACCGTGATTTCTATATCGGTTTATTCGTGATAGTTGTGTTGATAACATATCCGACATCCCCTCCGACACAGACG
>ERZ780141.1388-NODE-1388-length-14335-cov-3.102941_pt1 | contig 14335 bp, 7 predicted proteins | sample MGYA00433080_ERZ780141 | MGnify/ENA primary metagenome ERZ780141 (study PRJEB29588, sample SAMEA2154047) | human gut metagenome | biome: human gut; feature: human-associated habitat; material: faeces | place: Denmark | collected 2008/2010 ... | reverse complement strand
TGGGCATCGTTGCCGGCCGCATAGATTGCAAGACCTCCGTCAAGGGCGTCACAGTTGTTTTGGGAAATGAAATAATCAAGAGCCTCACAGAGAAGGGGTGCCTTCTGATAGAAGTCCGCGTCGGAAGTTATGTCCGTCCCAGTGTATCCGTAGGAGCACTGGAGTATGCAGGCACCATTGTCCGCGGCATACTTGATGGCACGGCTCGTGGCGTAGTCAGTTGCAGAGATGCTTGCAGAGAAAATCTGGCAGGACATAATCCTCACGCCGTCACCGCTGCCTGTTCCGCCGGCGATTCCGCCCACGCCGATGCCATTGTTATTGACTGCGGCAATAGTTCCGGCGACATGAGTCCCGTGGCCGCTGTCGGAGTATTCCTTACCGCCTTGAGTGTAGGACTTGTCCCAGGTTATCGGACCATTGTCAACAAAGTTGTAGCCGTAGATATCATCAACATAGCCGTTGCCGTCATTATCAACGCCGTCACCGTCAGTCTCGTTTAGATTTGTCCACATATTCGCGGCAAGGTCAGGATGGGTGTACTTCACGCCCTCGTCGAGTACCGCCACAATCACGCGGGGATCACCCGCCGTAAGCTTCCAGGCATCGGCCACGTTGATGTCGGCTCCTGCCCTCGCGGCTGTTCCGACAGCCTGGTCCGCATTGTTGATGTAGTGCCACTGCCAGAATCCGTCCGGGTCATTGAACGGGAAGCTGACCATCGACTTGGTGAGGGCGGCGCCTCCCTTGAACGGCCAGACCTTTCCGTCGGAAGCCTTTTGAAGTCTTGCGCTGTACTGAATCTTGTCTATTTCAGCGACACCGGCAAGGCTTTCCGCAGCCTCCTTCAAGTCCTGAGTCGGAGAAAAATGCAGAAGATACCATCTGTGAAGCCCGGCAGCCCGTGTCGCAGCCTCATTGTCGCGCCCCTTTGGGAACACCCTTTCCATTCCGGTGAGTTCAAGAGATGAGAGAATATTGTCGACCGACGCGATGCCGGATGCCGGAGCCTCGCCAGAGCGTGTGAGAGCATGATTCTCAACTGCCTCTACGGCACTCTCGTCGAATTTGACAATCAGCACATTGTCCCCGTCCTCCTGCGGAGCATTGCAGACCTTGTCCGAAACAGGCGCCGAAAGACCGCTTCCATCAACGGACAGGCTCTCCGACGTGCAGGATGCCAAAAGCACGGCTGCCAAAAGTATGGATATATTTTTCTTGTTCATAATCATCATGTTCCTTAAAGATTAAGCAGCTGTGGAGCACCGGCAAGCGTATATGTCACGTCGCTATCCGTCGGCTCGACCGCGACGATTTCAAGCCCGTCCGCCCGTCCGAATTCAGGGGCGGATGCAGGGATGAGTGTCCTCGCAAGATTGACAGGAGCCTCGTGAACAGGCTCGGAATATTCCGGTAGTTCGACATAATTTCTCGGTGCAGCGCTGGAAATTCGGCCGAGAACTGATGTTTTCGCTGCGGAGAGCGCTTCTGTGGATGAGTCCGGAATGCCACCCATATCCTTGTCCGGATCGACGAGCAGCATCTGTGTCATGATGCTGTAGGCCGCACTGGACGATGCCGTGTAGAGGTAGCGGTAGGTGATGCCCTGGGATGCCATAGCCGGAGAAGGGACTCCGTAGATGTAGCCGTCTGCGACTGCTCCGAAGAAGAATCCGTAGCCGGCATAGACAGAGTTGCTCTCGTCAGCGACATACCCGGTGAAGATGGACTCACCATCCTTCGTGCCTGTGTAGCTGCTGCCGTCCACATAGAGGACGAAGGCGCCGTTATAGCCCTTGGTCACAGGCGACTCAAGAATTGAGATTGCCGAGAGCGAGCCGCCGCTGTCGTAGGTGATGCCGGTGAGACCGGTAACTGAGAGGGCTGTCTGTTCATCGTCAGGATAGTCTTCATCGTCGCTGAACCTTACTTTTCCTATGTAACGTCGTGTCGGTTTGCTGTCCATGAGGTTGACCGCATAGTAGTTCCACACCTTCGATTTAAGTTCGGAACTTGACGGCTGCTCGTCGAGAAAGTCGCGGTAGCGCCAATCGGTCTCAATCCCAGGGTTGAATGTGCCGGTGGTCTCGTAGTCAATGTACCAGAGCCTTGTCGTGTAGCCGTTGCTTGCACGGAGGACGAGCCGGTAGGTGGTGTCACCGTTAAGGCCGGTTATCATCCTGCTGAAATACTTTGAGTTGATGCTCTCCAACTGTTCCGCAGTGAACGATGTCCCGCTCTCTTCGAGGAGGGAGCTGAGGCTGTAGCCCGTGATTGCGGACTTTTTGTAGAGCCCGTATGTAAAGGATTCTACTTCATCACCATAGGCGTAGAAACGTCCTGAATTGTCCGGGGTTATTCCGAGTCCGGCATATTCATTCGTAGCTTCAAGCCCTACGGTGAGGTTCACCGGACGGGCGTCGCCCTTGGCGACATATCCGAAGACGATGTAGGCGTAGTCACGCATATTCCCTTCCTTGTCGTAGGCACAGCCGATGAAAGTGTATTTTCCTGTCTTGCCCTGCTGAACTGTCATCTTTGCGCTTTCAGTGATTGCCCCCTCGAACTGTGAAGGGTCGGCCTCAAGTTCCTGAGCCTTCATGCTGACTGCACCGTCGTCGAGTACACCATCGAAGATGGCATATTTGAATGATGCCACGTCTGAGGTAAATCTTGCCGTGATGTCAACCTGACCGTTGAGCGGCTCGGTCTTGCTGAGGGAGACGGTATAGTCAGGGACTGTGTAACCGGGAAGCACGACGCGGGTCGCGCCGTTGACATTGACCTGATAGTAGCCCGTGATGCTCTCCATTGTGAACATTATGCTTGATACCGGGAAGGTTATCACGCCGTCCTTAAGCTTTCCATACTGCGCGGCCGTGGCGTCAAGCGAGAAATTTTCCGGCACATACGAGCCGAAAGAACACATCCCGTAATCGGAACTGAACGAGAGCCCTGTGGACTGGAGCGGGAGATATACCTTCTCCGGGTCACGCGCGTCGACATAGGTCCAAACGTCCCTATTCTCGTCAATCTTCACCGATCCGGAACCGCCTGCGAGAGCCTGAAGAAAAGCGCTGCCGCCATAGACCTTCATCCTGTAGTAGCCGGGCTGGTCTTCCCTCTCATAGATGGAGACTTCCAGCTCAGGGTTGCGGTTGAATGTGGAAGTATTGAGAGTGAACACGTTACCCACAATATCGTCGCGCCATTTTCCTTTTGCCGTCTTCCCATCCGGAGCCTTGAGTGCCTTCCATGCGGCACGCACAACGGAAAACGTGAGACTCGTGGACTTGGGACCGTAAAGCCTGACATAGCGCGGGTCGTCGATGCTTATCGTGCAATTGTAGGTTTTGCCAATCTCGGCAGCATCAAAGTCCACCCTGAATGTGGCGTCCTTCTGCCCGGCCTCGAACACGACAGGCTCAACAGCGAAGATTCCCTCCTCGCTTGCGGTCACGTTAATCGGAACCGTGATGGCGTCAAGGGCATTCTCACGGCTTACGCGATAGGTCACATTCTTTTTTTCAAGCGGATCAAGCTCCAGAACGGTGGCAGATGTCTGTGTCGGGAAGTACACGCCGTAGCTCCCGTCCAGTTCCGCGGCACCCTGCTCATAGAGGTTTCCCTGCGTACAGGCGGCCGCCCCCGCAAGAAGCAGCGCCACAGAAAATATATATCCTATTCTTTTCATATCTCTTTCATTATCAGTTATTCCATAGAGCGACCTTGTCGGACGGGTCAGGATTGTTGTATCCTTCCACGGCAGGATTGTTCTGCACCTCTCCGCGTGAGATCACGAAGTTCCAATAAGGTGCACGTCCCTCGCAGTTCAGCCGGTAGGAAGCCGATGCGTTCGTTCCGACATATCCCCTCTTCGAAGATATGTTCAGACGCTTCATGTCGAACATCACGACACCCTCACCCCAGAACTCTATTCTCTTCTGGAGTATCAGTTCGTTCGTGAACGCGGAGAGCGACGATGCCTTTGCAGTGCAGTCGTACTTCACGTCTCCAATCATCCTGTAGCTGTTCATATATTCGTTGAGCAGGCGTATTCCTTCACTGAGGTCAGCGTGTGCCCTTGCCTCTGCCTCGATGAAGTACATCTCCTCCACACGCATCAGGCAGTGGTCGGCAGCACCACCGACCTTGTACTCCTTGTAGTTGCCCTGGGCCGGACGGAACTTGATGTTGGCGTAGTCCTTGAGTTTGTCCTTGAAATAGGTCTTGCCGTCCTCGCGGCAGCTCTGATAGTCATAGACGCTGCGGTCTGGATTGAGCCATGAGTGCTTACGGAAGTCGTAGTCGCTGATGCTGTTGTAGAGGTTGCGGTTGATTGAGCGGCAGACATCGTAGCCGTAGGCGCTCCAAGAGTTCTCCGTGCTCATGTGCGCGGTGAAGCAGAGCAGGTTTGCAACGCTTTCGGACGGGAGCGCGAGTCCCCAAATCCATGAGTTGTTGGAAGTTGCGCTATTGAATCCGGTCTTCGGGTCTTCCCACTGCTCCTGCGTGAGAGGAGTGCATCCGCTGGCTGTGATTGCCTTGCGGGCATATTCGGCGGCACTTCTGTAAAGGTCTTCAGCCCCGTCTCCCTTATCCTCCTCAATGGCCGTCGCGCGTTCGAGGAATGCCCGTGCCTTGAGCCCGTAGACCACGGCAAGGCTTATCGAATACTTGTCGGATGTCGAGGTCGCAGCAAGGAGTGCTTCCGCTTTGTCAAGATCCGGGAATATTACCTCGTCGTAAATGTCGCTCACCTTGGCGCGAGGGTTGTTCTTCGCCTGCGCCTCAGTAGTTCCGGGAAGAACGATAGGGACACCGAGCCCAAGTACATTGTCGCCCTGCGTGTAGTTGTTCTTCTTGAACTCATAGAGACGGACGAGATCGAAATAGAACATCGCCCTGTAGGTGTAGGCGAATCCGAGATACTTGCGCTGCGTTGCGTCGAGGTCCGAAATGTCCGTGCCGGATATGATTCCTATGACATTGTTGGCTGACATAATCCACTTGTAGTAGTTATTCCACGTGAGCGCTCCCACGGCATACTCAGAACCGAGAGCGACATTGCTGCCCCACTGTGAGAACCAGTCGTAGCCGGCGTTTCCGGCAACCACGAGGTCTCCGGTCATCGACTCGGTGGCGATATGGATGGCTGGAAGCGAGAAGTCCCACGGGTCGCCGTAGCCGGTGGAGCCAGCCTGGACGAGAGCTGCCGGAATACCCTCGATGTTTGTCTCAAGCGTGGTCTGACTCTCAAGTGCTCCGGAAGTGAGCGTCGCCTCTTTGATGCAACCGACAAGGAGAGCGGCCGCAGCAAGTGGTGCCATGGATATTTTAACTATATGTTTCATTTTCATCATTTTAGAATTGAATCGTAAGACCGCCGGAAATTGTCCTCACCGGAGAATATGTGGCCTGTGAAGTCGAGCCGGAATAGGAGTAACGCGGGTCGAAGCCCTGACGCCGTGACCAGTACCAGACATTCTCGCATGCGAGGTAGAGGCGAATCTTCTCAATCTTCATCTTCCGGGTGAACTTTGCCGGAATTGTGTAGCCGAAATTGATGTTCTGGAGATTCAGGTAGCTTGCGTCAGTGAGGAAACGGTCAGAAGAGCCGTTCTGGTTCTGGTCCTCATACTGAAGTCGAGGGATGTCCGTGTGATTCTCATTCGTCCATGCCTTGAGTATATCCTTGTGCCAGTTCATTCCGGTGGACTTGTTGGCCGGGGAATACATAGACTCGGCATAACCGGAATCGTAGGCGAGACCCCCTATCTGATAATTGAACGCAATGCTGAAGTCGAACCCATAGAAGCTGATGTCCGTTCCGAATCCGCCGTAGAGATCCGGGATAGGGTTGCCGCAGATATAGTCGGTGGCGGAGGTGTAGTCCGTTGTCGTGGTAAGTTCCGTGTTTCCGGCCTCATCGGTCTTGTCCATATACCACATCGAACGTCCGTCATCGCTGACACCGGCATATTTCTTCATGTAGAAGGTGTACATCGGAAGCCCTTCAGCGTAGAAGGTGGAACCGCTGACAAAACCCTCGTAGCCCTCGGCTTTCTTGGTCTTGCGCTCCTGAGGAAGCATCGTGATCTTGTTCTGCAGATGCGTGAGGTTCAGGTTTATGTTCCAGTTCACGTTCTCCGTGCGCACCGGCGCAATGTTGAGTTCAAGCTCGACTCCGGCGTTGCGCATGTCGCCGACGTTGGCATAGTAGGAAGAGTAACCCATGGAGGGAGCCACAGGGAATGCGAGGAGCATGTCCGTGGTGTTGCGGATGAAGCCTTCGAGGCCTCCGGAAATTAGCCCGCGGAGAAATCCGAACTCAAGTCCCAAGTTTATGTTCGTGTTGGTTTCCCATGTGATATTCTCAGCACCCTTGGAGTTGAAGACTGTGGAAACGTTGCCGTTGGCGTTCTCGATTGAGTAGACGTTGGTGTAGCGGAAGTTTCCGATATTGTCGTTTCCCTGCGAGCCGACCGAGGCCTTGAGCTTGAGGATGTCGAGCCAGTCATTGGTAGAGGACATGAAACTCTCGCGGTTGAGCACCCAAGCCCCTCCGAGCGACCAGAAATTGCCCCAACGGTGCTTAGGATGGAAGCGCGAGGAAGCATCGCGGCGGAAAGAGCCGGAGAAGAACCAACGGTTGCCGTAGTCATACTGCGCGCGGGTGAAGAAGCCCTCGTTGTAGTAGTCGTTTCTGTAGGAGTCCGCGCTCTGGCGATCCACAATTGCTCCCGCGAGTTCGTCGTTTGCCTGCGTGAGCATGTTGCTCTTGCTGGCGGAGAGGTTGTAGTACTTTGACTGGTAGTATTCGTGTCCGAGCATCACGTTGATGTTATGCTCACCAAGTTGCTTCGTGTAGTTGAGTATTTGCTGGAGATTCAGGTCAAGCTGCCTGTTGTGCCCCTTTGAGACAATTCCCTTCTCGCTCGCAAACTGTCCGTAGTAGGGATTCATCACCGCAGTGGAGCGCGTCTCGTCGAGGGAGATACCGGCGTTGAAAGTGAACTTGAAGTCCTTGAGGAACTTAATATCAAAATATCCAGTGCCGTTGAAGGCGTTACCCTCGGACTCGGACTTGTTCAGACGTGAGTCAGAAAGCGCGTTGCCGTTCGGGAAGAGGGAGCGCTGCATTCCTACGTTGTCCCCATTTCCGTAGTCGTAGCGAAGGTTTCCGTTAGTGTCAGTGAGGATGTTTCCCTGTCCGTCGCGGATGTAGAGCGGATATATCGGGCCCATCGTGGAGGAATACGCGAAAACGTTGCCGGAAGACGCGCTTGAACCGCTGTCCGTGATGGAGTTGTAGCGAAAATGGGAATAGTTCGCGTTTACGCCAATCTTGAGCCATGAAGTGGCGTCGTAGTCGAAGCGGGCGCGGGCGGTGTAACGTTCCATGTCGGAGTTATAGGCTATGCCCTCATCGTTCAGGTAGCCGAAAGACGCGAGTATAGATGTCTTGTCGGTGCTGCCCGCAACGTTGGCGTTGTACTCCTGACGCAGGGAGTTGCGGAAAGCCGCCGCAGTCCAGTCGTCCGGCTGAAGCCAATATTCTTGTCCCTTGTAAACAAGACGGCGTCCGAGAGTTGCCGCCGGGTTCACCTTGCCGTTGATTCCGATAAACTCCTGACCGTCAGGCACATTGAACACCTGATAGCCAAGACCTCCGTCATCGGCTGAGCCGGCCACGACGCTGTTGGCCTTCGCATGCGCCTCGGTGGCGGTGAAACCGCTGCTGAGGTAGTAGCTGCGGAGAGCATTGTATTGGAGTTCGTAGAACTGTGCCGGGTCCTTTATGTATTCATAGTCCTGAGTCGCACGGGAGTTCACACCCCACTTCGCATCGAGCGTGACTACCGCATTCCTTGACTTTGCCTTCTTGGTCGTGACTATTACGACGCCGTTTGCGCCCCTTGCTCCATAGAGGGAGTTGGAGGCGGCGTCCTTGAGGACGGTCATGGACTCAATGTCGGAAGGATTGATGTTGCCGAGATCTCCGGAGTAAGGCATCCCGTCAACGACCCACAGAGGGTCATTTCCAGCGTTGAGCGAGCTGAAGCCCCTAATTCGGATTGACGGGGACGAGCCAGGCTGGCCGGAAGTGTTGGTCAACTGTACGCCGGCGACCTTGCCGACGAGAGCCTGGGCGGCGTTTGACTGCTGTGAACGGGCGATGTCGTCGGACTTGACAACGGCCGCGGAACCGGTGTAGGCATCCTTCTTCGCCGTACCGAAGGCCACGACTATTGTTCCTTCAAGTGCCTGTGAATCATCGTTCAGCGTGATATTGATGAGAGAACGTCCGCCCACGGGAACTTCCTGCGTCTGGAACCCGATTGAGGAGACCGTGAGCACGGCATCCGGAGCGACTGTGAGGCTGTAGTTTCCGTCTATGTCCGTGAATGTGCCGTCCTTTGTACCTCCAATCAGCACGGAAGCCCCGATTACCGGTTCTCCCGCAGAGTCTGTGACCGTTCCCGTGACCTGATGGTCCTGCGCGAATGCCGAGGCAACCACAGTCAGGACAAGGGTCAGAGTTGCAATGAGTTTTTTTATCATATTTCAATTATTACTTCTACCGCCACCTCGGCGGCCATTTAGTTCCGGAGGGGACATCCCTGTCCCGTCCGGACATAGTGCAGACGGCGTGCGGCCCCAGGCCGCTGCGCCGTCTGAATAGTTTTGGTTTCAGTCTCGTGCTGATGCACGATGGCTGCTAATAGTCCTGGTCGGTAAGAGTATTGGTATATTTCGTTCCTGAGTACTTTGTTGCAGGACCGTGCCACTCGATGGTAAGGACATTCTTGGTACCCGATTTCGTTGTCTCATCATACATTGTAAAACAACCATAGTCTTTGAGAACAAGCTTGAAATCCCAATTGCTGCCATCTTTCTTTGTCGTGACGACAGCATAATCAGGAAGACGATTGATAAAGCGACTCATGGCGCAATATCCATAAGTTCCCTGTGCATACGAGCCGGGGGCAGAAGCACTGAGATTACTATTGTTGAATGCTATTGACCAATTCAAGGCATCACCAGTGGCTCCACATGCGGCGAACAGGTCATAATCATCCTTTCCGAAAGCGCTGTCCGGAAGGATAAACAACGGAGTGTTCGGATATTTGTCCGTATCCACATCCGACTCAGACTTTGCATTCACGAAATAAAAACCATATCCGGTAACATACTGACCGGCGAAGTCTCTCATCTCATTGAAATGACAAACCTCCATTCTCGTAATGGTCTCCTGAAACAGCACCTGACTTCCATCCTCATTGGTGATGGTGATAGTCGGAGTGAACGGCTTCACCGGCGTGAGATCAGAAATCTCAGTGTCATTGACGGCGCCATAGTAGTCCCCGTCAATGTAGAGACCATTTGCAAACTCAAGTCCTTCAAGATGGAGGTAAAGGTTCTTCCCGTCCTTATTAGGGTCCGTGTACACGGCAATCACGCCATCCTCTCCAAGGTGCTCCCCATCATACACAGTCGTGGTGAAATTCTGGTAGTCATACACCTCGACAACGCAATCTGTTGCCTCCGAAATATCGTATTCATCATCGAGTCCGTCGGAAGGAACTGTGACAGAAATGGCATACCGGCCATTCTTCAACTCTTCCGGAGTTGTCGCGTCCTCGTTGCTTCCAAGCACAAGGCGGCATTTCCCGTCCTTGACTTCGCGGAACAGGACATTCACATCCGGGTTGAGTTCCGTTCCATCAAAGTCAATCTCAAGAGAGTTCATCGAAGAAAAATAAACATATACGCCCCCTTCGTAGGCAAGCTTCACGGACTTGTCACCAACGGTCAAATCAAGCGAAATGCCGTATGTCCCGTCAGTCGAGTTCTCATTAAGTGAGAAACTTCCGCTGGCCGCCACCGGTGCGTCCGGATCGTACTTATATTCGAAATCCTCGCCGGCCCGAACAACAAATGCCTGATCAATGGTCGAGAAATCAACGTTCTTCGTACCATCAGGGAAAGCCACGACGAGCGCAGGAGACAACGCACTCGCATCCTCTTCAGAATCGGCCTCGGTGTCATAGAAGCACAAGTTGATCATGGAACCGTATGTCGAGTGTGCAATGACCCCATGAACGGACTTAATGTCGGTTATCGTGCCATCCTCGCGCATCATCTGGTTGCCAAGGACAATCTCGTGAGCCTCCTTCACGGCTTCACCGTCATATTGGAGGAAGAAATACGGGCTATCCGGAGTCTCACCGATATACTCGATGTTGACCGCAACGTGCGTCTCGTCCTTGAGAGTTGCCGAAATCTTGACAGAGTGTTCCTTTCCTGAAAGTACACTGTTCATAACACTCAGTTCCTTGCCGTCACCGAGAGTGAAGCCGAAAGCCTTTGTCGTGTCAACAGCCCCGTCAAGGGTCGGAATCACCAGGACAACAGATTTTGCATCACCCTTCAAGACGCCCTCGACAGAATTCTCTCCTTCAAGCGTGGAAAATGCAAGCCAATAAGCGCCGGCTTCTTCGGAATAATCATGCACGACATTCTTTATGTCAACTAACTCAGCACCATTATATTGGTACTGGTTGGCAATGCCCTCTGCTGCCTTAGGCCAGGTGACGGTCTCACCACCAGGCTCTTTTGTTCCCGGAGTAGGCTCCGGCTCGTTCTTGTCGCAGGCAGTAAAAAGGCCTGCCACTGCAAGCGCGGACACAACGAATGTCCGCACAGCGAACCTTTTCGTGTTTTTCATAACGAACAGTTTTAATAAATTATATAAACATTTGATACTTTTTTTACCCCATCATTAATCGTAGAGCGCAGACCAGTCTTCGGCCTCATCAATATTGCCGACATACTCGATGGCTGTCAAGCCGAGGTCGCTGTCCTGAAAGGTCGTGCGTATGGTGTAAGTTCCGTTGTCCTCGGAAATGGTGACATCGTCGCAGAGATAATAGGTAGCGTCACTTGACTGCGAGCTGTTGTAGTGGACGACGACTGTGTTGCCGAGAATCCAACTGCGGTCGGAGTAGCGTCCGGTGAGTGAATATGTGCCCGTCGGAAGCTTCAGCTTGGAATCCGTGCTTTGGACGGCGCAAAGCTCTATAGCCACGATGTAGCCGGCACTAGTGAGGGAGACGTTGCCGTCGCTGATCTTGTATGGCACATTGGAAAGTGCTATATAGTAATCCCTTAGACCGGAAATGGCGCTAAGATTGCGATAGTAGCGAAAGAAGACCTGACGGTCAAGTTTGAGCGTTCTTGTCGGCTCCGGCTCTACCGGACACTTAGTGCAGAACCCATGGAAGTCCACGGTGAATCCGTTACCATCCGCATCTGACACCCGTGCGGAAAGTTTCACTGTGTTTTCGGAAGGAAGCGTGACGAAAAGCTCCGCGGAGGCAAATTCTGCCAGCGTGGATGCCTGAACGTTATATTTTCCATAAGAAAGGAGCGTACCCTCTGAATCGAGACTGATGTCTTCTCCGAGTTCCCCGACTACCACCTTCACGTAGTCATCAGCGAGGGTCATAGCCTTGACATCCTCAAGACCCGCTGTCGGAGAAAACCAGAATGTGTAGCTTCCGGGATTTTCAGCGGCAGACCACACGGCCGACCTGATTTCCAACTTCGCGAGCCCAGAATCCGGGTTAAGCGTCTTGTTTGAGCACGCTAATATCGTTGCTCCTCCCATAAGGAGGATTGCCATTCTAAAGATTTTTTTCATATAAAACCACTATCCCGAATCGGGAAATAAAACACTAACTCTTCTGTATGCAGTAGCAAAGATATATAAAATAAATCAGAACTTTCACTTTTTAAGTTCAAAAAAATATTTGAGACACAACGATTCACAAAAACAGTTTCTTCCAGACAACGCGAATCTGATTCATAACCTAAAGTATACAATACCGATCTACTTACGAAGTGTAAGCAGACCGGCCATAATACTCATTTTCAAAAAGGTTCAGATTCTTAATCCTCGTCGGCAGATTCCAGCGCATCCCAAAGCGAATCCATCTGGCGGCGGTCTTTTTTTGTCGGACGGCCGGCACCACGGTCCCGCTTGAGGAAAAATGTCTCCACGGGAGCGTGGAGCTTGTCCATTTCGGACTGCGGGGTGAGATTGTCGACGAACTGCGGGACGGTCTTTGCCCCCTGGCGTTTGTCAACGAGTTCAATGACCCTATATGTGTAGGTCACAGGTCCCTTGCGCACTACAATGGTGTCGCCGCGATGAACTGCCTTGGACGGCTTCACGTCGGCTCCATTAAGACGAATCTTGCCTCCGTTGCACGCATCTGTCGCCTCGCTGCGCGTCTTGTAGGCACGTATTGACCAGAGAAATTTGTCGATTCTTACTTCTTCCATAACGATTTTAAGTGTCTACTCCTCCGGAAGTTCGGCCGGTACATCGGGATTGATGTACTCGTCGATGTCTTCACGCAAACCATCGGTGGCCTCGAGAAGCACCGTGCCGGGAGCGGTCGGAACGAGATAGAAGTCCGGCATGTCGGCAGGAACAAGTATCGTATCGCCCTTGCGGAACGCGTAGATATCCATCGCGTCCGTGCCGAACGCCGCCACTGCCTTACTGTCGTCGAAGACAGGAACTTTAGGAACATTGATGGCCGCAGAACCGCTGACGCAGATGTAGACAATATAACTTCCGATTTGTTCCTGGCTGATGCGCAGAGCATCCCTGAGATTGAGCTTGTTCACCGTGAACTGCGGACACTGGACGAGAGTGTTGTTCACCTTAGTGTCATCCATTGAAGATGCCGGACGGTAGAGCGAAGGGTCGAACTTATCGAAATTGATTAGGTCTATGGCCTCCTCCAGATGCATCTTGCGGGCCGTTGCAGGATTGTTCTCGCGTCCCCAGTCGTAGAGGCGGAAAGTCATATCCGAAGACTCCTGAACCTCAGCGACAAGGATACCGCCCTCTGCAGCGTGAACTGTTCCGGGAGTGATGAAAATGGCGTCACCTTTTTTCGGATGAACAACATTCAGCAACTCGTGAGCTGTGCCGGCTTTGCAAGCATCGTAGAATTCCTGAGCCGAAGTCTCGCGTTTGAAGCCCATATAGACCTTCGCCTCAGGTTTAGCATCAAGGATGTACCAGATTTCAGCTTTTCCGAGTGAGTCGTAACGCTGTTCAGCGACCTTGTCGTCCGGATGGACCTGAACGGAAAGCTTCTGATGGATGTCGAGAAACTTTATCAGGAGAGGGAACTGACGCCCGAACCATGCGTATGCCGAGTCTCCGGTAATCCTGTCGAGATAGGTTTCCATAATGTCCCCTATCGAATTGCCGGCAAGCCAACCGTTGCTCACGAGAGAGTCCTGCTCACCCATGTCGGCAAGTTCCCAGCTCTCCCCGATGAGATCGTTCTCCGTCAGATGGACCTCGTTTCCGTCCTCGTCGGCCTCCACGAAGTCCTTCCCAAGAACCTTAATCAAAGAGTTCCCTCCCCACACGCGCCTTGACGCGATGGGGATGAACTTCAACGGATACAGTTGTTTTTTTTCCATTATATAACAAACAGCTTAGTCAAAAGGATTTCAATAAAAGGATGAGATGCAAGGCGCACGGTGAAGTCAAATACCGCAGCAACCTAATGGTTGTGAGGATTTTGACAAGACGTGCAACGCAGCAGATCGCCTTTTATTAAATCCGTTTCCTCAACTCTTCGCCCTGAGCTTCATAGCCAGGCTTATTAAGCAGCGCGAACATATTCTTCTTGTAAGCCTCCACGCCAGGCTGGTTAAACGGATTCACTCCGAGAATATAGGCCGAAATTCCGCAGGCCTTCTCGAAGAAGTAGAATACCTCCCCGAGGTTATACTCGTCAATCTTCTCGATGCTTACGCCGAGCTGAGGCACGCCGCCGTCGATGTGCGCGAGCTTTGTTCCGAGTTCAGCCATGGCGTTGCACTCCTCCACATGCTTCCCGGCGAGGAAGTTCAGGCCGTCAAGGTTCTGCGCATCGCTCTCGATTACAACGCTGCGCTGCGCCTTCTCCACGGTGATGACCGTCTCCATAAGCATGCGCACGCCGTCCTGGATGTACTGTCCCATTGAGTGAAGGTCAGTTGTAAAACTTACGGATGCCGGGAATATACCCTTGCCGTCCTTACCCTCGGACTCGCCGTAGAGCTGCTTCCACCACTCGCCAAGATACTGAAGCTTAGGATTGTAGGAGACGAGGATCTCGACTGCCTTGCCGTGCTTTGTGTGAAGGAGATTCCTCATTGCGGCATACTGAAGCGCAGGGTTTTCCTCCGAAGGAACCGCACATGCCTTTTCCATCGCCGCAGCGCCCTCAAGCATCTTGCGAACGTCGAATCCCGC
>ERZ780141.1386-NODE-1386-length-14361-cov-2.742066_pt1 | contig 14361 bp, 13 predicted proteins | sample MGYA00433080_ERZ780141 | MGnify/ENA primary metagenome ERZ780141 (study PRJEB29588, sample SAMEA2154047) | human gut metagenome | biome: human gut; feature: human-associated habitat; material: faeces | place: Denmark | collected 2008/2010 ... | reverse complement strand
ATAAAAACCGGACCTAACCCAAAGTACGGTAACATTGATTAATGAACTTACAAACAGCAAATATGTATTTATCGAAGGGAAGGAGAGACTCGATATGTGCGAAGCATTTGAAGGATTAATAGAAGAAGGCAGAGCTAAGGGAAAAGCCGAAGGAAGAGCTGAAGGAAAAGCCGAAGAACTAAAGGAAAAATACAAATCATGGGTAACATTAAGCAACAATCTAAAAAAGAGAGGCATGAGTAATCCTGAAATTGCTTCTTTACTTGGTGTATCAGAAACTGAATTGCAAAAGGCATTTAAGATGATTAAAGAAGAAAATGAAAATGTAAAATAAACTAAACGATATTAATGATTTTCATAACCTCTTGACAAGGGTAGTATAATGTGGTTGAAGTAAAAGAAATGGTTCAATGAAAGAAGGAATTTTTATGAAAAAGTTACTTGTACCGGTTATACTTATGATGGCGTTGTTAGCAGGATGTGGCAATGCAGGCAATGATTCGCTTGTTAATAAAGATTATACCATTGATTCAAGTGACAATAATGAAGCTGAAGTGACCACTCCGGCAAAGGATGAAGAACAGCAGACAACTTCTGTAAAGGCTGGTGAAGATAGCACAACCAATGCTTCCAATAGCAATACATTGAATCAGCCATCAGATGACAGGTTTGCATATAAGATAAAAGGTTCAATAATGGATTTTGATTCTGTCAAGGGTCCATATATTATAATTGACCTTGATAAGATGACAGTCCTTGATTCAACAAGTAAGAATGCCAGAATTGACAATTATTCATATGACGGAACCGTCCTTACCATAACGTTATCCAGCGATGAAGATAAGAATCCACAGACATATGTAATAGATACAAGTGTAAAGTCAATGGGTAAGTTACCTGTATCCTAAATCAAGTTGATGTAAAAGCGTAAAAAAATATTGCATATATAAATAACTTGTGTTAAATTACATTTTAGTGACGAGAGTCAATTCAGACCGCTTCATTTATGAAGAGAGCCTTACGGACAGGCGGGTCGGCTGCCGGGCGGATAATCCGCATTATTGATTACATTATCATCTTGTGAAAGTCAATAAGAGCAGTAGGCTTTTATCGTGCTGAATACTCTGGCAACATATAATTATTTATATTGGACGACAACAGGTGGTAATGATACCACCTGTTATTTTTATATATATAAGGAGACCTTCAAATGGATTTGGAAAGACAGAAGCATGCGCCTATATGTGATGCACTGGAAAGATTTAAGAAAAAGAGAGTAGTACCTTTTGATGTTCCGGGACATAAGAGAGGAAGAGGTAATCCGGAATTATGTGATTTACTTGGAGAACAATGTGTAGGACTTGATGTGAACAGCATGAAGCCTCTTGATAATCTTTGCAATCCGGTGTCAGTAATTTCAGAAGCAGAAGAACTGATGGCAGATGCCTTTAATGCGGCAGGAGCATTTCTGATGGTTGGAGGGACAACAAGTGCTGTACAGGCGATGGTTTTGTCTGTATGTAAAGAAGGAGACAAAATTATTTTACCGCGAAACGTACATAAAAGCGTGATTAATGCACTGATTTTATGCGGGGCGGTACCTGTTTATGTTAATCCTACAACACATCCTGAGATTGGTATATCGCTTGGGGTACCTGTGGATAAGATGCAAAAGGCAATAGAAGAAAATCCTGATGCTGTGGCGGTGCTTATTAACAATCCCACATATTACGGAATCTGCAGTGATTTGAAATCATTAACCGATTTGGCACATAGCCATGGGATGAAAGTACTGTGTGACGAAGCGCACGGAACACATCTTTACTTTGGAAGTAATTTACCAATATCGGGCATGGCGGCAGGGGCAGACCTTGCGGCGGTATCCATGCACAAATCGGGTGGAAGCCTGACGCAAAGTTCCGTGCTTTTGACGGGACAAAATATGGACAAAGGACTTGTAAGACAGATAATTAATCTTACTCAGACAACGTCGGCAAGTTATTTACTTTTATCAAGTCTTGACCTTAGCAGACGTAATCTTGCCCTGCGTGGAAAAGAATGTTTTGACAAAGTTGTTGAGATGGCAGAATATGCGAGAGAAGAAATTAACAGAATCGGTGGATATTATGCATACGGGCGTGAACTTGTGGATGGTGTTAATGTTTTTGATTATGACGTTACCAAGCTTTGCATATATACAAGGAATATCGGGCTCACGGGAATAGAAGTGTATGATTTGCTCAGGGATGAGTATGATATTCAGATTGAATTCGGGGACCTTGGAAGCATTATGGCATACATCTCAATCGGCGACAGGTTAAGGGATATTGAGAGATTGGTAGGTGCATTGGAGGATATAAAAAGACTTTATGCAAAGGATGGAAGCAACCTTGCATGTGTAGATTTTATAGAGCCTGAAGTTGTTAAAAGTCCTAAACAGTCATTTTATGCAGAGAAGGTTTCAATGCCGCTTTCAAAAAGTGCAGGAAATGTCTGTGGTGAATTCGTAATGTGTTATCCACCGGGAATTCCAATACTTGCACCGGGAGAGCTGATAACAGATGAGATAATTGAACATATTGTTTTTTCAAAAGAAAAAGGCTGCAGCCTTCAGGGTGCGGCTGACCCGGATGTGGAAAATATCAGGGTTTTAAAATAATCATACAGGAGAAATGAGATGGCAGGGAAAAAAGCAGAAATGTGGTTCTCTGATTATCAGACAGAAAATGTCTGCCTTGATATCAGAATTGAAAAAGAGCTTTATTCGGGACAAAGTGAATATCAGCGTATAGAAATACTGCAATCTGAATCTTTTGGCAGAATACTTGTTCTTGATGGAAGTATTGTATTTTCAGAAGCAGATGAATTTATATATAACGAGATGGTTACGCATGTACCGATGTCGGTACATCCCGATGTTAAAAAAGTGCTTATAATAGGCGGCGGTGACGGAGGCGTATGCACCGAATTTACAGCATATCCCGAAATTGAAGAAATAGATGTTGTTGAGCCTGATGAAGAACTCGTAGAGGTATGTATGAAATATTTTCCGGATACGGCAAGAGGCCTTAATGACGAAAGGGTGCATATATATCATCAGGACGGGCTTAGGTTTCTGCGAGGCAGAAAAGGAGAATATGACATAATTATAAATGATTCTACAGACCCGTTTGGACACACGGAAGGACTTTTTACTAAAGAATTTTATGGAATATGTTATCAGGCACTTAAGGAAGATGGAATAATGGTTTATCAGCATGGAAGCCCCTTCTTTGATGAAGATGAATCAGCATTCCGTTCAATGCACAGGAAAGTATACAGAAGTTTTCCTATAAGCAGGGTATATCAGGCGCATGTGCCTACATGTGCCAGCGGCTACTGGATGTTTGGTTTTGCCAGTAAAAAATATCACCCGCTTAATGATTTTGATTCAAAAAGATGGGAAGAGAGACATCTTAAAACATGGTATTACACAACTAATCTTCACCTTGGAGCTTTTATGCTGCCAAAATATGTTGAGGATTTATTAGAACAGGAGGAAAAAGAGAATGGCTAGATTATTAATTATCGGATGCGGTGGAGTTGCAGGAGTTGCAATAGCAAAATGTTGTCAGAACAGTGAGGTATTTACGGATATCTGTATTGCCAGCAGGACGGTTTCAAAATGTGAGGCGGTTAAAGAAAAACTTGCACCACATACTAAGACAAGAATTACAACAGCTAAAGTTGACGCAGATAATGTTGAAGAACTTGTTGCACTTATTAAAGAGTATGGACCAACGGCAGTTCTTAATGTGGCATTGCCTTATCAGGATCTTACAATAATGGATGCATGCCTTGAAGCAGGCGTTGATTATATTGACACTGCTAATTATGAACCGGAGGATACAATGGATAAAGTCTGGAGGGAAAAGTATGAAAAAAGGTGCAAAGAAGAAGGCTTCAGTGCATATTTTGATTACAGCTACCAGTGGGCTTATGAAGATAAATTCAGGAACGCCGGACTTACCGCACTTCTTGGAACCGGTTTTGATCCCGGCGTAACAAGTGTGTATACAGCTTATGCCCTGAAACATTATTTTGATGAAATCCATACAATAGATATTCTTGACTGTAACGGTGGTGACCATGGTTATCCTTTTGCAACTAATTTTAATCCCGAAGTTAATTTAAGGGAAGTAAGTGCACCGGGCAGTTATTGGGAAAACGGCAAATGGATTGAAGTGCCTGCCATGAGCATTAAGAGGGAATATGATTTCCCACAGGTAGGAATGAAAGATATGTATCTTCTGCACCACGAGGAAATAGAATCCCTTGCTAAAAATATTCCGGGAGTAAAAAGAATCCGTTTCTTTATGACATTCGGACAGAGCTACCTTACCCACATGAAATGTCTTGAAGACGTGGGAATGTTGTCAACGGAACCGGTTATGCATAATGGACAGGAAATAGTTCCAATCCAGTTTCTTAAAACACTTCTTCCTGACCCGGCTTCACTTGGAGAGAGAACAGTTGGCAAAACTAATATAGGATGTATTTTTAACGGCGTTAAAGATGGTAAAGAAAAGACAATTTACATCTATAATGTCTGTGACCATCAGGAATGTTATAAGGAAGTGGGAAGTCAGGCAATCAGTTATACTACAGGAGTACCGGCTATGATTGGAGCAATGCTTGTATGTCAGGGAATATGGAAAAAACCTGGTGTATTCACCACTGAACAGTTTGACCCGGATCCATATATGGAGGCCCTTAACAGGTTCGGACTTCCTTGGGTTGTTGATGAGAATCCTGCAACTGTAGAATAATCGGCGAGGTTATAAAGTGAAAATTAACGAGTTACCAACACCCTGCTATGTTATAGATGAAAATATCATAGAGGAAAACTGCAAAGTTCTTGCAGATGTTATGAAAAAAACAGGCTGTCATGTGCTTCTGGCACAGAAAGCGTTTTCCAATTATGCCTTGTATCCGCTGATTGGAAAGTATTTATCAGGAACAACTGCCAGCGGACTTTATGAAGCAAGACTTGGCAGAGAAGAAATGGGCAGGGAAAACCATGTTTTTGCTCCGGCATATAAGGATGAGGATATGGATGAACTTGTAAAAATATGTGACCATATTGTATTTAATTCCATATCCCAGTTAGAAAAACACAAAGAAAAATGCAGAAACGTCAGCATAGGAATACGTGTTAATCCTGAATTTTCAACGCAGAATGGACACGAAATTTATGACCCTTGCGGAAAAGGAAGCCGCCTTGGTGTGACTGCGGACCTGCTTAGAAATGCAGATTTAACCGGAATTGACGGACTCCATTTTCATACGCTTTGTGAGCAGAATTCGGATGATTTGAAGAAAACACTTGATGTTGTTGAAGAAAAGTTTGATTTCCTTCTTAGGAAGGTTAAATGGGTAAATTTTGGCGGTGGACATCATATTACAAGAAAAGACTATGATGTGGAGCTTTTATGTGACTGTATTACCCATATAAAAGAAAAATATAATGTCAAAGTATATATTGAACCGGGAGAAGCGGTTGCACTTAATGCAGGGTATTTTATCACAACGGTGCTTGATAAGGTTAAAAACAGCGGAATAACCTGCCTTATTCTTGACGGAAGTGCGGCCTGCCATATGCCGGATGTGCTTGAAATGCCGTACACACCACCATTATCAGAAGGTAGCATTATAGAGACTCCGGAAAAAGAATTTGACTACAGGCTTGGCGGAAATACCTGTCTTGCCGGTGACATTATCGGTAATTACAGATTTGACCATGATGTTCAGATTGGCGAACGCCTGACTTTTTGTGATATGGCGATTTATTCCATGGTAAAAAATAATACATTTAACGGGATACCGCTTCCATCCATATATTCAATGGATAGAAACGGGGATTGCCGTCTGATAAAATCTTTTGGATATAATGACTTTAAAGAAAGGCTTTCATAGATAATGGACTATAGTATAATAAAAAATTACCGTATGCCCGGTGAATTTGAACCCCATGACGGCTGTATTATGATATGGCCCGTGCGACAGGGCAGCTGGCCTTATAACGGCAGAGATGCCCAAAAAGCTTTTATGGAAGTTGCCAAAGCCATTGCTAAAAGTGAAAAAGTATATATGCTTGCGGATGAATGTCATATTGAAGAAGTTAAAAACAGTCTTAAGGAAAATATGGAGGCTGTGATTATAGAAAGCGATGATGCATGGGCAAGAGATGTGGGACCTACCTATGTTGTTGACGATAAAGGCAACAGAATGGGAATTAACTGGAAATTTAACGCATGGGGAGGCAGCTTTGACGGGCTTTATATGCATTATGACAAAGATGACAAGGTAGCTTCCCGGTTTTTAAAGTATACAGGAGATATGATTTTTGACGCCCATCCTTTTGTACTTGAAGGCGGTTCGATTCACAGCGACGGAGAAGGCACAATTCTTACTACGGAAGCATGTCTTTTAAGCAAGGGCCGTAATCCTTCAATGACCAAAAATGAGATTGAGGATATACTTCTTAAAACACTCGGCGGCAAAAAAGTTCTCTGGCTCCCTTGCGGTATATATAATGATGAGACTAATGAGCATGTTGACAACATATGTGCATTTACAAGACCGGGCAGAGTAGTGCTTGCGTGGACTGATGATAAAAATGATCCTCAATATGAGATGAGCAGAAGATGTGAAGAATATCTTTTACAACAAAAAGATGCAATGGGAAGAGATATTGAGATTGTTAAACTGCCGATTCCTTCAACTCCTGTCCTTGTTAAAGAAAGTGACCTCCAAGGATATGTGTTTGAAGAAGGCGAGGATGTGAGAGAAGCAGGAGAACGGCTGGCTGCCAGTTATGTTAATTTCTATATATCCAATAAAAGTGTTATTGTTCCACAATTTGGTGATGTTAATGATGAAACAGCGGTTAATATTCTGCAAAAGGAATTTCCCGGCAGGACGGTATGCCCTGTCAAAGCAGATGTGATTTTGCTTGGAGGAGGAAATATTCATTGCATTACCCAACAGATTCCTAAAGGAGGAAAATAATGAGAAAAGTATGTGTTGCTTCCATTCAGATGAAGTGCAGCAGGGAAGTTAATGAAAATATTCTTACGGCAGACAGACTTGTAAGGACTGCCGCAGAAAAAGGAGCAGAAATTATTCTGCTTCCTGAACTTTTTGAGAGACAATATTTTTGCCAGGAAAGACGATATGAGTACTACGGATTTGCAAAACCGGTTGAGGATAATGATGCAGTAAAACATTTTCTGCCTGTGTCTGAGGAACTAAATATTGTTCTGCCATTGAGTATTTATGAAAAGGACGGAAATGTTCTGTATAATACTGTTGTGGTACTTGACTGCGGAAAAATACTTGGAATTTACAGGAAAACACATATTCCGGATGACCATTTTTATCAGGAAAAATTTTATTTTACTCCGGGAAATACAGGATTTGTGACATTTAAAACAACTTACGGACAGATAGGAATTGGTATATGCTGGGACCAGTGGTTTCCGGAAACAGCAAGGTGCCTCACACTTAATGGGGCAGAGCTTTTATTTTATCCTACGGCGATTGGCAGTGAACCTATCCTTAACTGTGACAGCATGAAGCACTGGCGTAATGTTATGAAAGGTCATGCCGCAGCTAATATTATTCCTGTTATAGCAGCCAACAGATACGGCCTTGAAGAAGTAACGCCGTGTGATGCCAACGGAAACCAGAGTTCTTCACTGGAGTTTTACGGTTCCGGATTTATTACTGATGCTACGGGCGAACTGCTCTGTGAGTCGGGAAGAAAAGGCGATGACATTCTTTTACAGGAATTTGACCTTGATGAAATAGCCGCAATGCGACTTGAGTGGGGACTTTTCAGAGACAGAAGACCGGAATGTTACGAAAAAATATTGAAATAACACACGTTAATGTGTTAAAATAAGTAGTGCATAATTTTAGCACTCGATTAAATTCCAAGGAGGAAAAGATGGGAAAACTTTTTAAACTCAAAGAGAATGGTACTACTGTTCGTACTGAGATAGTTGCAGGTCTTACCACATTTATGACAATGGCTTATATCATTGCATTAAATCCTAACCTGTTAACGGCTTTTGGTGCCAATGGTGGAACAGAGTTATGGAACGGTGTGTTCCTCGCAACATGTATTGCTTCTGCAATCGGTATGTTCGTAATGGCATTTCTTGCCAACAAGCCTTTTGCCCTTGCACCGGGTATGGGACTTAACAGCTTTTTTGCTATAGTTGTAAGTAATATTGTTTCAATTACTGGATTAAGTTACACTGAATCATTTCAGGCTGGACTTTGCATAATCCTTATTGAAGGTATTATTTTCTTTATTCTTTCTGTACTTAATATACGTGAGAAAATTGTTCAGGCAATTCCTTTGGGAGTACGACTTGGTATTGCTCCGGCAATCGGTCTTATGCTTATGAACATTGGTTTTGGTTCTAATGCGGGTATTTATAGTGATAAGGGTGGCCCTTTCTATGTAATGAGAGACTTTTTCGGTTCATTAACACCGGGTCTTGCAAGAGATACAATGGGCTCAGGTTACTCAGCAATGGTTTTAGCTGTAGTGACAATGTTTATCGGATTATTTGTTATCATTATACTTGCTCATAAGAAAGTTAAAGGTGCCGTTTTACTTGGTATGCTTGCTTCTTGTGTTATCTATTGGGCAGGCGAAGCTATCTTCCTTGATACTAATCCATTTGCATCACTTAAGGGTGCTTCTTTTGTACCTCCATTCGCAGATATGGCGGAGACAACCTTATTCAAGTTCAATTTTTCAGGATTTGTTGAAATTGGATGGTTTACAGCAATTACGCTGATAATTACATTCTGTATTATAGATATGTTTGATACAATCGGAACGCTTGTGGGAACTGCTTCAAGAGCCGGTATGGTTGATGAAAATGGCGAGATGCCTAACATGAAGCAGGCATTGATTTCAGATGCTGTAGCAACAGTAGTAGGTTCTGCAACAGGTACTTCTACAGTTACAACATTCGTAGAATCAGCTTCAGGTGTTGAAGCCGGCGGACGTACAGGTCTTACAGCTTTGGTAACAGGTATTCTTTTCCTTGCATGTATGTTTATTGCACCTATTGCAGCAATTATTCCACCTGCCGCTACATCAGCAGCGCTCATCTATGTTGGTATCCTTATGATTAGTGGTCTTAAGAAAATTAACTTTGATGATATGACACAGACAGTTCCTGTAGCACTTATGTTAATTTCAATGCCTATATCAGGATCTATCGGACATGGTATTGGATTAGGATTAATTGCTTACACAGTAATTAAATTATTCACAGGTAAGGCTAAGGAAGTTTCAATTCTTACTTATATAATTTCAATTATATTCCTTATTAAATTTTTCCTTGTTGTTACCGTGTAATAACATAGGATAATATAAAAATCACTGAGGGCATACCGCCATCCGGAAGTCAGACCTGTAAATCTGACAACAGGAGACGTATGTTCTCAGTAATTTATTTTAATTCAAATAATGCGGCACTGAAGCGTGGCATTGTGCAGGTTAATGTGTTGCCGTCAATATGCCAGAACACATTGTTTTCATCGGCATTTCCGCCATAACATTTCCAATCACTGTTCATAAGGATATTTACACCCTTATTGTCCGGAAGTTCAATCCGGTAACCAATCTGCTCATATTTGCTGAAGTTAAATATGGCAAATATACGGCTTTTATTATCTTCTCTCAGAATAGAGTACATAAGTCGGTCAGGGGAGTTACAGTCCAGCCATTTAAAACCGTCATAATCATATTCTTTTCCGAAAAAAGCCGAATGGGAAAGATAATTTTTGTTAAGATCTGCAATGTAATTGTTAAATGCCCTATGGATGGGAAAATCAAGAAGCATAAAGTCTTGTTCCCTTTTTTCGTCCCATTCCCTGAACTGACCGAGTTCATTACCCATGAAATTAAGCTTTTTGCCGGGATGAACCATCATATACATATAAAAAGCTCTTGCCTGAGGAAACTTAATATCGTAGTCCCCATACATTTTCTGTAAAATTGTAGCTTTGCCGTGAACCACTTCGTCGTGGGAGAGAGGCAGAAGAAACTTTTCATTATAGTAGTACATCATGGAGAAAGTGAGCTTATGGTAATTGTTATATCTGTCGTCCGGTGACATCTGAAAATATGATAATGTATCATGCATCCAGCCCATATCCCATTTGTAATCAAATCCAAGTCCGCCTTCCGACACTGATTTGGTAACATTGGAAAAATTGGTTGAGTCCTCGGCAGCAAGGAAACATCCCGGATTTCTGTCTTTGAGTCCCTGATTCATATATTTGATGAAATCAACGGCATTACCGTTAACACCTCTTTTTTCATCACCATGCCAATAAATTATACGGCTGATTGCATCCATTCTGAGACCATCAAAATGGAAAGTCTGGAGCCAGTAGTTGGCACATGACTGGAGAAAACTTCTGACCTCACCTCTTGAATGCATAAAGTTATTGCTGCCCCATTCACTGATACCTACGTCATTGTTAGGATATTCGTAAAGTGCAGAACCGTCATATTTGGCAAGACCATAGTAATCTACAGCAAAGTGCACAGGCACAAAATCAAGTATTGCACCGATTTTGTTACGGTGAAGTTCATCTATCATATACATAAGGTCTTCGGCGGTGCCGTATCTGCTTGTAGGGGCAAAGAAGCCGGTATTCTGGTAACCCCAGCTTTCATCGCATGGATGCTCGCTGATTGGAAGAAGCTCGATGTAATTGTACCCGTTTTCCTTAAGATAAGGAATGAGTAGTTTTACAAGTTCCCTGTAATTATACCAGTCGGTAGGGCCATCACCTTTCTTTTTCCAAGAACCGGCATGTAATTCATATATGTTAAGAGGACCGTTAATACATGAAGTCCTGTTCTTAATCCATGCACTGTCCCTGAATTTGTATGAGGAAAGATTTCTTATAATTGATTTGTGGTCAGGTCTTAATTCCATACCAAAACCATAAGGGTCACAGTGGTCGGTATATTGGCTTCCGTGATGGTAAATTCTGTATTCATAGGTGTCACCACAGGCTGCATCAGCAACTTTTACTTCATAGAAATTGCCGTCGGAAATGCAGTTCATAGGGATTTCCCTGCCTTTATGAAGAAGAACCACACCTGAAGCAGAGGGAGCGAATGTTCTGAAAACTACACCGTCATCCTCCACATGGGCGCCCAGCCATTCGTGGGCATCAAATATTTTTCCTGTATAAAAACCATAATTGTCCATATTGTTTACCTCTTGACTTATTCTGTATTTCTGTTATAAAGATAATAGACACCAGTCTAAAAAACAACGTGCTATTTTTAAAATTAGTCAATTAATAGACGCATAGAGGAAAAAGGATAATAAAATGGATTTAAGAATGAAAAAAACTTTGGCTGCAATCCGTAATGCATTTATTGAATTAAGGTCACATAAGCCTCTTGAAAAGATTACAATAAAGGAACTGACTGAAAAAGCAGAAATCAGCAAGGCAACATTTTACCTCCATTATCAGGATGTATATGATCTGTCATCATCAATCCAGGAGGAAATAATTGATGAAGTATTTTCCAATATAGAGAATCCTGAAACAATTCTTTCCGATACGGAAGGTTTTACAAGAACACTCTTTTATGCTACGTCTGCGTCTAAAGCACTGATTGATATTGTGTTTGCAGACAATCAGGCAATTGTACTTCCTGAAAAAATTGAGGAGAAGATTAAAAAAAGTATTTTTACCATTCATCCGGAATTTAAAGATGATATAAGGCTTAATATATCTATTACATTCAGGGTGCAGGGAGCCTATAACGTGTATAGAAAATATTACGGAATTTATGAACAGGAGGAGATTATTAACAATCTATGTGTAATATTTAATTAAGTAATAACCGAGCTTGATTTATTAATTATTAAATGATATAGTATGCAAGGATGGTATTCGGAAAGAAGCTGTACCTGATTAATTTTGACCCATATGCTTTTATTGCTTACATTGTTTTTACAAGTAGGACTTTAACGGAGGAATGCGTATGAGAATAGGATTTATTGGCGCAGGGAAAGTAGGATTTACCCTGGGAAAATATTTTGCCGTCAACGGACTTGATGTTGCAGGATATTACAGCCGCAAATATAAATCGGCTGAGGAAGCCGCTGCATTTACCTGTTCAGAAGCGTTTGATTCAATTACACGGCTGGCAGGCATATGCGATATTATTTTTTTGACCGTTACTGACGGAAACATCAGAGAAGTAGCGGAGAGTTTAAAAAGGGCAGATATATCGGACAGGATAATCTGTCATTGTAGTGGGGCACTATCATCAGAAATCTTTTCGGACATAACCGGATGCACCGGTTATTCAGTTCATCCGTTCTTTGCAATCAATAATAAATATGATTCTTACAAAGAACTTACATCCACGTTATTTACAATTGAAGGACCGGATACCCACAGGGATTGTGTTGCTTCCCTGATAAGGCAGTGTGGCAATAAAGTGATATTTATACAGCCGGATATGAAGGCAAGGTATCATGGAGCTGCGGTGTTTGCCAGCAATCTTTTAATGGGATTAATGGAGACGGCAGTTGATGAGCTTGCAGCCTGTGGTTTCTCTAAAGAGGATGCACTTACCGCAATCTATCCACTTGCTTTGAATAATTTAAAACATCTGGAAAACAATAGCCTTGAGGACTCCCTTACCGGACCGTTAGAGCGTAACGATGTCAGCACAGTCAGAAAACATCTTGGATGTTTTAAAGGCGATGACAGTATGATGTATATTTTATTATCCCGTAAGGCACTTGAAATTGCAAAAAGAAAAAACTCTGACAGAGATTACAGAGAAATGGAGGATTTGTTATATGACAACAGTCACTACACTTATGAATATGAAACAGAAGGGCGATAAGATTACAATGCTTACCTGCTACGATTATTCAATGGCAAAATTAATGGATAATGCAGGTGTTGATACGCTTCTTGTAGGTGATTCCCTGGGAATGACCATACTTGGGTATGAGGACACACTTTCAGTTACAATGGAAGATATGATTCACCATACGGCAGCAGTTGCCAGAGGAGCAAAGAACGCCCTTGTTATCGGAGATATGCCATTTATGTCATATCAGGTTTCTGTCGAACAGGCAGTAATTAATGCAGGAAGACTTATTAAAGAAGGCAGGGCACAGATGGTCAAGCTTGAAGGCGGTGCAAGTGTCTGCCCTCAGATAGAGGCTATTGTAAAGGCGTCAATTCCTGTATGCGCACACCTTGGACTTACCCCACAGTCAATTAACATGTTTGGCGGATTTAAAGTGCAGGGTAAGACAGAGGAAGCTGCCAAGAAAATTATTGACGATGCCAGAAAGATTGAAGCTGCGGGAGCGTCAATGGTAGTCCTTGAAGGAATACCTACAAAGCTTGCCCAGATTATAACAAAAGAACTTACAATTCCTACAATCGGTATCGGAGCAGGCCGGTTCTGTGACGGACAGGTGCTTGTTTATCAGGATCTGCTTGCCATGTACGGGGATTTTCGTCCAAAATTCGTAAAAGTATTTGCAAATGTCGGGGATGCAATGCGTGAGGGAATGGCGGCATACATCAAAGAAACCAAAGAGGGAACCTTCCCTTCTGCAGAGCATTGTTTTAAAATAGACGATTCCGTGATCGAAAAATTATATTAGGAGGAACATACACATGAAAATCGTATCAACCATAAATGAAGTGAGAGAACAGGTAAAAGAATGGAAAAAAGAAGGGAATACGATCGGGTTTGTTCCGACCATGGGATATTTGCATGAAGGTCATGCGAGCCTTATCGATGCAGCACGTAAAAATAACGGCAAAGTAGTGGTCAGTATTTTTGTCAATCCGATCCAGTTCGGGCCAAACGAAGATTTAGACAGCTATCCGAGAGATTTAGAGCACGATGCAAAACTCTGTGAGGAACACGGCGTGGATCTGATCTTCCATCCGACACCAGAAGAAATGTATGGGGATAACTTCTACACCTTTGTGGATATGGATGTGCTCACAAAAGAACTTTGTGGATTAAGCAGGCCGGTTCACTTCCGCGGCGTTTGTACGGTCGTATCCAAACTGTTTAACATTGTGACTCCGGACAATGCATACTTCGGACAGAAGGATGCACAGCAGTTAGCAATCATCAAACGCATGGTAAAAGACTTAAATATGCCACTTTCCATCCACGGCTGCCCGATCATCCGTGAGGAGGATGGACTTGCAAAGAGCTCCAGAAATACATATCTTTCCCCGGAGGAGAGAAAAGCAGCACTCGTGCTGAGC
>ERZ780141.1381-NODE-1381-length-14382-cov-3.658198_pt1 | contig 14382 bp, 13 predicted proteins | sample MGYA00433080_ERZ780141 | MGnify/ENA primary metagenome ERZ780141 (study PRJEB29588, sample SAMEA2154047) | human gut metagenome | biome: human gut; feature: human-associated habitat; material: faeces | place: Denmark | collected 2008/2010 ... | reverse complement strand
CTCGCCGAGATTGCGGTACCGCGCTCTGCAGTGAATGTCATCGGCGGAAAGCTGAAGCTGAACTTTGCACTCTTTGACGTTGAGGGAGGCGAGGATGCCGTGGTTTCGACCGGTGAGAAGAATCCTCAGTATTGGATCACAGTATCTGGGCTTTAAATCATCTTTTTGGCCTATATTTGTTTTCTCATCGGTCGCATACGCCCGGTATGCTCCCTCTTCAAAAACAAATCTATCCTCAAAAATCTGATTCAAAGCCTGACAGGTCATTTTGTCTGTTTTTAAATAATTGAAAAAGTATGAAAAGAAATATACTCGCATTGGCTATGGCGCTGATGCTTACCTCATTATGTTCGTGTGAAAAGGCTCCGGAGAGGTCACATTATCCATCAGGCGGCGGAAACACCGAGACTCCGTCAAAGCCTGGCAAGGACGAGAACGAGGATGACGGAAAGAAAGACGAGAAACCGGCACTTCCGGTGGGGCAGGAGACAATCCGCGTACTCTTTGTCGGCAACAGCTTCACCCTTGATGCAACCGAGCATCTCCCCGGCATTCTAAACGCCGCCGGCATCACCAACTTCTCCATGGAACGCGCCTACCACGGCGGCTACACCCTCGTGGGCTACAACGATAAATTCAACAATCCGGAAGTCTGCCTGCGCTACAAACTGGAGCCGGGCTACGAGAAATGGGACGGCGACCAAAGCTACAACACCGATAACTGCAATAGTTCCCTCGCGGACTTCTGGGATAGCGGCAAGCCCTACGACATCGTCGTGATGCAGGAATACACCGGCAGAAAATATGCCTGGGCCGGCTTTGACGAGCATCTTCAGGGCATTGAGGCCGTAAAAGGACTGATGAAGAAAATCCGCGCCAAGCAGCCGGACAAGGAGCCGATCTTCGTCTATCTCATGTCACAGACCTTTGCGACCGGCAGCGAACTCCTCCAGATATGGTGGCACAACGACCGCAGCCGCATGTACGCCGCGATGACCTCTCACGTTAAGTTGCTTCTGGAACAGACCGGCATCAAATGGCTCATTGCCACCGGCACCGCCGTCGAGAACCTCCGCACGACCAGCCTCAACATCGACAACGGTATGGACCTCTCCCGCGACCTCTTCCACCTCGACAAGGGCATCACCCGCTACGCGGCGAACTGCACCGTTTTTGACACCATCCTCGGTCCCTGCGTAGGCAAGACCATGTCCACCAACACCTACCGATTCCCGACTTCCGACACATCGCACACCAACTACACCACTCCTGTCACCGACTCCAACGCCCCGATAGCCCAGACCGCCGCCCTCAAGGCCATCGAATCTCCGCTTGAGGTCACTGATCTGAGCAACCTGTAGTCAGAATATTTCAGGATTTTTCCGCGATTTCGCATATTTCGTAAAATATCGTAACTTTGCCCGTCTGTCCGGAACATGGTCGGGCAAAGTTTAAATTATACGAACGTTATGTTAGACATATTGGCGATAACCTGGAATGTCGATCCGGAAATATTCCATATCGGCGGGCTTTCAATCCGGTACTATTCGATTCTCTTCGTTTCAGGATTCATCATCGGTTGGTACATATTCCGACATTTTTTCAAAAACGAGGGGATTCAGGTCAGTCCGCTTCTGGACTATCTGCTTTACACCCTGCTGATTGCCACGATTGTTGGGGCGCGTCTGGGACACTGCCTCTTCTATCAGCCGGACTATTACTTCGGCTCGTGGGCGGGCTTCGCGGAGATTTTCATGCCATGGAAGGGCGGTCTTGCGAGTCACGGCGGAGCAATCGCTCTGATTATCGCGATGATATGGTTCGCGCACAAGTTCGGCAGGAAGAACGACTTCGACTTCGTGTGGATTATGGACAGGCTCGCCATCACAGTATGCTTCGCCGGAGCTCTCATACGTTTGGGAAATCTCTTCAATTCCGAAATTTTCGGCGGCCCGACCGACCTTCCGTGGGGATTCCGTTTTCCACGCTCCTACGAGTGGGTGCAGCTCTACGGGCCGAGCGCCGAGCATCCCGAAGGCCTTGCCTGCCATCCGACCCAGCTCTACGAGGCTCTCTGCTACCTCATCCTCGGCATAGTCCTCGTCCTCGTCTATGAAAAGAAACTGGACAAGGTGCACCGCGGCTTCTTCATCGGCTGGTTCCTCATCGGCTGCTTCGGTTCCCGTTTCCTCATCGAATTCATCAAGAACCCACAGGTGGAATTCGAGAAGAATATGCTTCTCGACATGGGACAATGGCTAAGCATCCCGTTCATCCTTCTCGGTGTCGGTTTCCTTGTCTATGCGGCTGTCCGCAAGCTTCCTGCCCGTGCAGTCCATCCGGAAAAGCCGAAATCCCAGCCGACCCACTATGCCAAACCCGTCGCGAAGTAGGTAACTTCTCCAGCATATTAAAGCCCATTGCCCTCTCGAAGTGGCAGTGGGCAGAATAGTATAGGAAGAGGGGAGCATAAAAAGATGGAGTGCAAGGCACTCGGTGAAGATGAAACCGCAGCAACCTTATGGTTGTGAGGATTTTATCAAGACGAGTAACGCAGCAATCCGCTTTTTATGCTCCCCTCTTGTGGCATAGTTGTTGAATAATGGAGCATTCCTTTTGTATATATCTGGATGCAACTTGTAATAAATCGTTGATTTGCACGAATTTGCATTGCGTTGTATGATGCCGTCTACCGTTTTTACGGGACATCAGTTCGGATAGTTTTAGTGTAGAAAAAAATAAAAATGGTCAAGATGAAGAAGATTATTGCGTTTGGCCTTGTGTCAGCGTCGCTTGCTCTCCTGCCGCTGGAAGGATTTGCCCAGTACAAGAAAAAGAAGGACGGCAAGGAGACACCGAAGACCGAGGTGCAGCTCATTCTGGAAGAGGCTGACTCGGCCGAGACACCGGTGGTCATATCGCTGGAACAGGCGCTGAAGATTGCGCTGAGCGAGAACATTGCCGTGAAGGTCGCGGACAAGGAAATTGAAAGGACAAAGTATGCGAAGAAAGGCACCTACGCCTCTCTTTTCCCACAGATTGACGCTACAGGCTCCTATCAGAGAACAATCAAGAAACAGGTGATGTACATGGACTTCGACATGAGCAGCTTCGGGGGAGGCTCGGCGGCTGGCTCCGGTTCCACGGGGTCCGGCACAGCAGGCACGGGTGAAGGCAGTGGAACAGGCTCAGGCAGCACCGCTTCATCATCCAAAAACAACGGAGGACTTGAGGTCGGTCGTTGGAATACGTGGAGCGCCGGCGTGTCGGCTTCAATGCCGGTCGTGAACGCGCAGCTGTGGAAAAGCATCAAGATTTCCGGAATGGACGTCGAACTCGCGGTGGAAAAGGCTCGCGCATCACGCCTCGACATGGTGAGCCAGGTGAAGAACGCCTACTATGCGGTACTTTTCTCCAAGGAAGCCTTCAACGTATATAAGGAGGTGTACGAGAACGCGATGACCAACTACGCGGAGACCGAAAAGAAATACAACGTGCAGAAAGCCACCGACCTTGACATGGCACGCGCAAAGACAAACGTCGCAAATGCCATCCCGAACGTCTATAACGCTGAAAGTTCGATAATCCTCGCCCTGTGGCAACTCAAGGCCGTCATGGGAATTGACCTTGAGATGAACATCGATGTCGAGGGCGCGATTGAGGACTACTCCGAATATATGACATCCGACGTCACCAAGGCCGACAGCATTTCGCTCGACCGCAACTCCACTATGAAACAGCTTGAGATTCAGGCGAATGAGCTTGCACAGAGCATAAAGGCCCAGCAGTATGCCTACATTCCGACCCTCGCCCTCGCGTTCAACTACAGCTACAACGCGATGACCAACGACTTCAACTTCAAGGAGTACAGGTGGACACCTTATTCTTATGTGGGAGTGAGCCTCTCAATCCCTATCTTCTCCGGTGGGAAACGTCTCAATCAGGTGCGCCAGGCACGCAACAGCTACGAGCAGATGAGACTTCAGATGACCTCCACCGAACGGAATCTCAAGATTTCCATCCGTCAGTCACTCAACACGATGGAGACCAATGTCAAGAGCTACGATGCGGCAAAAGATGCGGTCGCTTCAGCCGAGAAGGCCTATAACATCGCGGAGAAGTCCTACGAGGTGGGACGCGCGACCCTCACCGATCTGAACGACGCGCAGCTCGCCCTCACGCAGGCCCGCCTTGCCGAATCCCAGGCGGTCTATAACTTCATCGTGGCCAAGACACAGCTCGAACAGACTTTGGGTCAGGATTTTACAGAATAAAACGGGGAAGACTCCGAAACGAGAGGAGACTCCGAAACAATTTGAAAACATCAAGAATATGAACAAGATAGCAAGAAATTTAGCATTTGCGGTAGCCGTGATGACGGCTCTCTCCTGCGGTAACGGGAAAAAGGCGGCTCCGGCTGCAGCCGCAGTGGAACAGGTGGCGGAGGAAGCTCCGCTTGTGACTGTGGTTACGGTCGGGAAACAGAATGTACCTCAGACTTCTGTCTATACATCATCGGTTGAGCCTTACGCGAAGAATAACATAGCTCCGCAGACCTCGATGCGTATCAGCAAGATTAATGTTGAGGTCGGAGACTTCGTCCGTGCAGGTCAGATACTTGCAGAAATGGACAAGCTTCAGCTCCAGCAGGCCGAACTTCAGATGAAGAACAACGAGACCGAGTACAACCGCCTCAAGGGGCTTTACGATGCCGGCGGACTTTCAAAGTCAGATCTCGACGCAATCGAGCTTTCCTACAAGGTCAGCAAGACCAGCTACGAGAATCTTCTTCAGAACACCATTCTCCGCTCGCCGATTAACGGAGTGGTGACCGCAAGGAACTACGACAAGGGTGACATGTACTCCATGAGCCAGCCAATCTATACCGTCGAGCAGATTGCTCCAGTGAAACTCCTCGTCGGAATCTCCGAGAGCGACTACTCCAAGGTAAAGAAGGGCAACGAGGTGAATATCACCGTTGATGCCTTCCCGGGCAAGGTTTTCGCCGGCAAAATCAACCGTATATATCCGACAATCAACGAAACCACGCACACTTTCAACGTTGAGGTCATCGTTCCGAACAAGGACAATGTTCTCCGTCCTGGAATGTATGCACGTGTGACCGTTCAGTTCGGAGTGAACAACAGCGTGGTCGTTCCGGACACAGCAATCGTAAAGCAGATAGGCTCCGGCGAAAGGTTCGTCTATATCCTCAACGCGGACGGAACTGTCACCTACCAGAATGTGAAGCTTGGCCGCCGCATCGACTCTATGTATGAGATTCTTTCCGGAATCGAGGATGGAGCCAAGGTTGTCACCGAAGGTCAGGTCCGTCTCAAGGATGGCGTCAAAGTTACAATAGCAGAATAACATCATGAGCATATACAGAAAAGCGGTTGATAATCCGGTTACGACGGCCCTGATATTCACGGCCTTCGCGATCTTCGGCATCTTCTCGTTGATGAATCTGTCCATCAACAACTTCCCGGACTTCGATGCGAACACCATCATGGTGATGTCGTCCTACCCGGGAGCAAGTGCCGAAGACATAGAGACGAACCTCACGAAGGTTCTCGAAAACTCGCTCAACGGAGTGAGTGACCTCAAGCATATCACCTCTCAATCAAAGGAGAATGTCTGCATCATAACCCTTGAATTTGAATACGGCGTCGACATCGACGAGGCGACCAACAATGTCCGGGACAAACTGGATATGGTGAATTCGAGCCTGCCCGACGGCGCATCCGTCCCGGTCATATTCAAGTTCAGTGCGGACGATATGCCGATCATAATCTTTTCCGCGACGGCGAACCAGAGCATACCTGCCCTTGAGAAAATTCTTGACGACAAGGTATCTACTCCGCTCGCCCGCGTGTCAGGAGTCGGCACTGTGTCTGTTTCCGGAGCTCCGAAGCGTGAGATTCAGGTCTATTGCGACCCGAACAAACTTCAGGCGTATGGGCTTTCCGTCGCGGGCATTTCCAATGTCCTCGCCTACGAGAACAAGAACGTTCCTTCCGGAAACATCGACATCGGCTCGGACACCTACACGCTCCGTATCGAAAAGGAGTTCGACAGCGCTGAGGAGATGCTTGACGTTGTCGTCGGCTATTCCGGTGGCGAGGCAGTCTATCTGCGTGACGTCGCGACAGTGAACGACGGCCTTGAAGAGAGATCCCAGGAAGCCTATACCAACGGAGTGCAGGGTGCGCAGATTGTCATTCAGAAGCAGTCAGGCGCCAACACCGTAAACGTCATAAAGAAGGTGAAGAAGGCAATGGCTCATATTCAGGAGACCCTGCCTTCCGACATAAAGATAACCACTGTCGTCGACAGTTCACGAAACATCATCAATTCCATCAACTCTCTGAAAGAGACGATTATAATCACCTTCCTTGTGGTGGCTCTCATCGTGTTCCTCTTTCTCGGAAGGTGGAGGGCGACGTTCATCATCGTGCTTGCGATTCCTATTTCCCTGCTTGCGTCTATCATCTATCTGTTCGCGACAGGCAACACGCTGAACATCATATCAATGTCAGCCCTTTCCATCGCCATCGGTATGGTTGTCGACGATGCCATAGTGGTGCTTGAGAACGTCACGACACACATCGAGAGGGGAGAGAAACCAAAGGAGGCTGCAGTTCACGGAACTCAGGAAGTCGGCATATCCGTCATCGCGTCCACACTCACCATGCTTGCTGTGTTCCTTCCATTGACGATGATTCAAGGAATGTCCGGAATCATGTTCCGCCAGCTCGGCTGGATTGTGTCAATCATCATGATTGTCTCCACCACCGGAGCGCTTACCCTTGTGCCGATGATGTGCTCCCGTATGCTTCGTCTGAAACTGAACCACGGAAAGGTCTACACCTTCGTGTTCGGAAACATCAACAAGTTCATCGCTTGGATTACGAGAGGTTATGGACATGTCATCCATTGGTCGGTAAGGCATCGTACGGTTGTCGTTTGCGTCGCATTCGCCATATTCATCGGTTCCATTGCGCTTTATATTCCGCACATGAAGACCGAATATTTCCCTCAGTCCGACTCCGGACGTCTCCGCGCAAGCATCGAACTTCCGGTCGGGACAGGACAGGACGTGACGCGCGAACTTGCGGCGGAAATCTATCAGAGAGTCATTGCTGCCGCCCCTGAAATCAAAGTGTACAGCTATTCTCTCGGACAGGCCGACTCTGACAACGCATTCGCCTCAATGCAGAACAACGGAACCAACATCATCTCCGTCAACATCGACTGCGGAAGTATGGAGGAACGTGTGCGCACATCGTCCGAAATATCGGATGACATAAGGGCTATCCTTAACTCATATCCTCAGATAAAGAAGTTTACCGTCATGGAAGGCGGCATGGGAATGGGCGGCTCTACGTCAGTGAAACTCGAAGTCTATGGCTACGACTTCACTACGTCTGACCGCATTGCCTCCGACGTGTCGGCAAAGATGCTCAGCGAGGACTGCTGCTCGCAGGTGAGCATCAGCCGCGACGAGTATACTCCCGAATACCGCGTCGACTTCGACCGCCAGAAGCTCGCCCTCAACGGACTTAACATGCAGACAGCCGCTTCCTATCTCCGCAACCGCGTGACAGGCAGCGCGCTGACAAACTATCGCGAGGACGGCGACGAAAATAAAATCCGTGTGCGCTACGACAAGAAGTTCCGCCAGTCGGTTGAGGACATCGAGAACATAACCATCTACAACAGTCAAGGGAAGGGCATCAAGATACGCGACCTTGGCAAGGTGGTCGAGTCGCAGACACCGCCAACTATCGAGCGTCGCGACCGCGAGCGCGTAATCACGGTGAAATGCATCGTGGCCAAAGGCTACGCTCTCTCTGATGTGGTCAAGGCAGCCAACAAGGCGATGGGCGAGATAGATATGCCTGCCGACTTCACATGGCAGTTCGGCGGAACGTTTGAAGACCAGCAGGACACATTCACCGATATGATAATGCTCATGGCATTGATCATCGTGCTCGTGTTCATCATCATGGCATCGCAGTTTGAGTCGTTGACCTATCCGTTTGTCATCATGTTCTCAATCCCGTTTGCGTTGACCGGCGTGCTGATGGGACTCTTTGTCACAGGCACACCGCTCAGCATCATGGCGATGCTCGGCTTGCTGATGCTTATCGGTATTGTGGTCAACAACGGTATTGTGCTTATCGACTATATCATGCTCTGCCGTGAGCGCGGCCTCGGTCTCGTCAACGCCATCGTGACCTCCGGACGCTCGCGTCTGCGTCCGATTCTTATGACCACCCTCACCACCGTCATCGGTATGATTCCTATGGCAGTGGGCAAGGGCGAAGGTTCCGAGATGTGGCGCGCCCTCGGTATGTCGGTGGCATGGGGATTGTCGTTCTCCACGCTCATCACCCTCATCATTATCCCGACGCTCTATAGCGTGTTTGCCCGCATCGGCATCAAGCGTGCACGCAAAAAAGAGTTGAAAACGTTAAAGAAATAAGACAATGAAAGCAGTATTTATAGCATACAACCAAGCGCACGAAGACGACGTGCTGACAGCGATGCGCGAACTCGACATCAAAGGATTCACCGGATGGCCGTCGCTCGTCGGGGCTGGACAGCGCGGCGGAGAGCCTCACCTCGGCAGCCATGCGTGGCCAACGCTCAACGGGGCGTTGCTCACCGTGATTGACGACAGCAAGGTGGACACGTTGCTCGTCCGTTTGCGCGACATCGACGCGGCAAGCCCGCAGCTTGGACTGCGAGCCTTCACCTGGGCGGTGGAGCAGGCAATCTAAACGATTCAGAAAATAGCACGCTGAAAAGTGAGCAAAAAAAAACGGCATTCCGGACGTTTAACGTCCGGAATGCCGTTCCGCTTTTACGTCACCGGAAAATGGCAATTGGTCACTGTTGCGTTTGAAAACCGCATAGTTGCAGCTATTTTTGCGTAAATAAAAATAGCGAGACAGACATGTCTGAAAATTGATAGTTTGTTGTTATATTTGTGCAATAATATGTAAAAGCAATGGAAGAAGAGATAGACACTGGGATACGGTTGCTTGGTTATGAACTGCTTGAAAAACTTGGAGAAGGCGGTTGGGGCCAGGTGTGGAAAGCACAGTCGGAAGCCGGTAAGGTTGTGGCGGTTAAAATATTGATGCCAAGGGATGGCTGGAAAAATAAAAACCGCGAACTTCTTATGGAACGCTTCCGTCGGGAGGTTTTAGTGATTTCGCAATTGCAGTCGCCGTATTCAGTGCATGCCATTGGAGGATGTGGCAAAACGTCGGGCGGCACTCTTGCTTTTGCCATGGACTATCTTGAAGGTCAGACGCTGCGCTATTACGTTAGCATAGGCAATCGTCCTACGGCAGAACAAATAAGACGTTGGACCGCGCAATTGCTTGAGGCGATGAGAGAATTTCACAGCAAGGGCATCGTACATCGCGACATCAAGCCGGACAATATAATGTTGTTGCCCAACGGCAATGTGAAACTTTTTGATTTCGGCATATGTAAGTGGGTCTCTACCGACAGCAATTTGACCACACAACAGGCTCCGCGCACAGTGCTTTACGCTTCTCCGGAACAGTTGCTCGACTCAGACGATATAGATAGTCGTAGTGACTATTATTCGCTTGGCAAGGTGATATATTTCCTTGCCACAGGCAGAACGCCGATTGCCGGAATGCTTGGCGACCATGTGGAAGAGATTCAGGATTTCCTGCTGCGACATATCGTAGAGATGCTCACAGCGGAGGATTTGAACACACGCGCCGCCAATATTCGCACGCTTTGGCAAAACGACTTCAAATGGCTGCTCAGCGATGATGTCACAACCGTGGATATGTGTACCGACAAAGAGGAGCCCACATCTGTGGATTTGGGTATATGGGAGGGGGATTCTGACGACTATGATTCCCAGAACTCTGGTTTACACAATCAGCTAAATGAAAAATCGAGCAAAAACAAGTCGAAGATGTTCAAGTTAATAGCTATAATGCTTTGTGCAGTATTGATTAGTTGGTTCTTTTTTGAAGAAGATTTAAAGAATGCTCGAAAGAATTTCTCCAACGGGATGGAACAATTGGAGTTTTCAGAGATTGACGATACTTCAAACATTATGAATTTTAATGATAGCGATTCGTATGATGTTGCGTTAGAGCCACTGATATCGCCGAAACCGCCAGTATTAACGCTCCCGGATATAAAAGAAAACATAAGGCAGCAAGTCAATAGGGAGGAAGAACAAGAGTCCAACATTGATTGGAAGACTCTTTCTCCAGATGAGTTGGATTCCTATTGCCGGCGACTGCTGCCGAAAGCAAAAAGAGGTGTGGGGTCGGCAAAAAAGGAACTTTTTGAAATCTACCGCAACAACCAGCAGGACATCTCCGTGGAGGTTATGAACGAAATTCAAGCACTCGCCGACTGATTAGACAAGGGTTTCGTCACTGCAAACGATACGTTTAGTCACCGATGACTTCCGATGGAAGTTGTCGGTGACTATTTTTGTTGTGTAAACGAGAAAAACTTGACGCTATGAGAAATTTGATGAGATACTTAGGAATAGTTGCTCCTGTTGTGGCTGCATTCTTTGCATTGAAGGCTTTGGTGGGATGGATTCAGTCCATACCATCCAAAACAGAACATAGAACGGTCGCTGCGACTGCCGTGCCACTGCCTCGGCCGGCAGAGTCTGAAAATGAAAAGTTGTATAGCTATAGGTATGTTACAAGGCGGATACGGCTTCTTGGTAGGTGGTCTATTGAGGTCAAAACCGTGATGGCGGAAGTGAAGCGCTTTCGCCCCGATCCTGATATGGTCAAGATTGAAAAGACCGGAAAGCGTATTGATGAGATGATGAAAAAAACCAAAAAATGGCATTTTGAATCAATGAAATTGAAGACTGACTTAAAGAACCAACTTGATAATGTAGTTGCTGAACAACCGGAATGATTTATCAATGAATAATTATCAACCACTTAAAACTGTATTTATGGAAACAAGAGATTTAGATGGAATCAACGTAGAGGAAACGACGACAGTCGACGAGCAAAGAAGCAATAAAGGGAAAACGTTTGCCAAGGTGGCAGCCGGGATAGGTGCCGGCGTTATGGCAATGGTTGACGACGATGTTACAACACCTGATGTGGAGCCGACAGAGCTCGTTGATGCGAGCGATGTGGCAGACGTTACGGCTGGGCATATAGCAGACAACAATGCTGCCGAAGCGTGGCCGCAGAAGCACGACAATGAAGCGTGGCCGCAGAAGCACGACAATGAGGCGTGGCCGCAGAAGCATGACAACGAAGCGTGGCCGCAGAAGCACGACAACGAGGCGTGGCCCGATGACAGAGACAACGAGGCATGGCCGCAGGAGCAGCCTGTGGATGCGGTGCATACGGTGAAGCTCGACATGCAGGACGGCGTGCTCTCGCCGGCGGTGCCTTTCAGCGGATATATGGCGGATATGTACACTCCGGATGGCCACAGCCTGCTGCTTGACGTCAATGGTGACGGAGTGTATGACATTGCAATGAGTTATGACGATGATACGTATACGATTAATGACTTGTCGCTGGTGGACGATGGTAGCACAGTGCGGCTTGATGACGAGGGCGTTGTTGATGTACTTGATGACGAACCACTTGATGATCAGATAGGTATTCCAGACGATGCTGTCGACGATCTGTCGAGCGATGGATATTTGTATGAAATGTAGGAACAGGAGGTGATGACTATGAGATTTACGAGGGTAATACTGTTGATTGTGTGTGCGCTGATCGGGATTGACGCATGGCCAGATGTCCCGTCAAGAAATTTGTATATAGACCGGAGCAAAAATCCGGAACGTGAAGATGCTGTGTGGTATGACCTGTTGGATATGCCATTGCGCTATCCCATAGGCCTTGAGCCGGATCTGAAGCAAATCTACATTGCCCTCGGTGGCACACCGTTGCGTCCGCATGAGAGCAGTGTTGAGAAGAAAAACGATTGGTTGAAGAAAGCCCGGATTGTTTCGAAGCGGCGGTTTACGCTCGATGTCGTGCATCACGACAGTGTTTATGACTTCACGATGACGATGGCCTCCGGCAGGCGGCAGAAAATCACAGGCACGTTCAACGATATGCGCCAGTTGCAGACGCTTCAATACAAGCAGGGACGCCGCAACGTGAATTGCGACAAAGGATATTCGTCAATAACTGTCAACAGGGGAAACTATAAGGTTGAGGTGCTGTATAAGGACGCTGGAGGAAAGGTGGTGGACAGGGAGGTGTGCCGCTACACAGGTACGCCTTCCGACCCTCCGTCGATAGCCTACTACGATGCTGAAGGCAATCCTAAGAACGGTCCGGAGGGGTGGCACAAGAAGTTTGTGACGGTACAAGACGGCACAGTGCGTCTTGGCTACCGCGACGCCGGCAACCATAGGGTGGCGGTGGACCTTGGTTACAGCGACATTGTGTGCACTCCGCTTGACGAAGACGGTGTTATGGCAGACACTTCAGAATTTGACGCTTTTGTGTGGAAGTGCATGATGAAGCCCCAGTTTCTGGCGGCTGTGTTCAGCAGGGGAGCGGTCTTCGATGCATGTGCCGTAGAAGCTCTGCTCATGGCAGCGGATTACTATTGCAAAGATGGGGAAGACGGAGGAGATGTGTTTGTGAATCTTCCGGTTTCGCCATCAATGGCGGACCGGTTTCCTGGTATAATCGGTTGGGATGTGATTAAATATGGCGTAGGGAGGAAGCCTGTTGCGGTCAATGGTGTGGCCCGTTGCGTATATGGCTATGACGACAGCGGAGAGTTGGTTCTGGCCCTTGAGTATGACGCGGAAGGCAACAGATTGACGCACCCGGAATATAATGATGATTCTGACATTAACTTGGATTGAAAAAATATTTGTAAATTTGTGGACTAACAAAAAACAGGATAATCGTATGGGAAAGAAAATCTTAAGTTTGACAATGGTGTTGCTGCTTGCCTTTTCAAGTGCTGAGGCAAAAGAGTCAAAAATAGAAACGTTGCTTGACGTGTTTGGATACAAAACCTCGTATCACAAAGACGCAATGCAAAAGTTCGGAATGACGGAAGCTGATATCCGCGAGTTCTATCAATCGTTCGCTCCTACGGAGCAAATGCTTGAAATGTTTGGCCTATTGGACAACTTTGATGAGCTTGGAAATGTTTTTGCTCAAGTTAAGCGAGAATTGAACGATGTTGCGGTCTTTCCGTTACAGAGAGAAGTGAAATGGACTTGGACTCCGGCTGTCCGCAGGTATGCGGCAGTTAACGGAACGACAATTGGTGCTGCGGCAGATGGAGATGTGCTTTTGGGGATGTCTATAATGGAAAATCTGTTTAGCACGACATATTTGCAGGCAGTGATGAATCTAACGATGCAGGAAAAATTTACGGCTAAAACCGTCAGCGTTCCGAATACGGCATACACGGCAAAACTTGAACGTCTATTTGCTGCCAATGGAGAAGTTGAGCAGCTGAAAAACGCAGTGAGAATCAGCATGACACTTTTGGGCCTTAACCAAGACTTGCTTCAGAAAATTATGGATTTGACAGATTCAGAGTTTACGGTGCGGGCGGCATCCATTTATATGGATATGTTTACCGCCGATGAAATAGATGAATTGACACGTCTGTATCAATCCCCGGCAGGGCGTAAGTTGGTTACGTCGATAAAAAAGCGTCAGTCTGTTGTGGAGAATATGTCGATGGAAGATTTGCTGTCTGGTAATGTAATGAACGACTTGCTGTGTAATCCTGAGGATTTTGCATCTCTTTGTTCTCCGGTGATGCGAAAATATCAGGCGGCATATCCGTTCTTGTATGCAAAAACAATGATTAGTATGAAAAAATCAATAGAAAAGTTAGGACGATGAGTGTTGTAATAAATCTTGATGGAGAGCTTGACCAATGGCGCAGCCAGGTCGAGGCCGACATGTCTGCCGGTAAACTTGAGGATTTGGATTTCTCAGGCAATGATGCTGGTATGGACGCTTGGCCCGATGATGACGCAGGAGTGGACGTCTGGTCCGATGATGACGCAGGGGCGGACGTTTGGCCTGATGATGATGCAGGAGCAGATGCTTGGCCTGATGATGATGCAGGGACGGACGCTTGGCCTGGTGATATTGATATGGTGTAGAAAAATGCGCTTTGACTGTCTATGTATGGTCAAAGCGCATTTCTGCATATGTGCTGTATAATTGTTGGGAGTTATTGGAAAAATACATATCTTTGTAATATCAAAAAACAAAAACTGTTGAATGTGGAAAATCGCAAAGGTCTATGGCAAAACATACAAAAGTTAAATGGACTTGTCCTGATTGTGGCAGTGTAAATGAAACGATGTGTAACGGAAGTGTGACT
>ERZ780141.1377-NODE-1377-length-14425-cov-7.625818_pt1 | contig 14425 bp, 15 predicted proteins | sample MGYA00433080_ERZ780141 | MGnify/ENA primary metagenome ERZ780141 (study PRJEB29588, sample SAMEA2154047) | human gut metagenome | biome: human gut; feature: human-associated habitat; material: faeces | place: Denmark | collected 2008/2010 ... | reverse complement strand
ATTTAATGAAAAACAGCCACAAAAAAAGCTTGCAGATAAGCAAAGAATTATTCAATCGGATTCGCAATAACGTTTACAAATTATATAAATTCTTTGTAAATGATTTAATCCTTTGTGATAGGAGAACAAAATATTGTTAATTAAACTTTTATTCGAAAAATTCATTTATTTTTAAATCTTCAACTCCAATTAAAGCATAATTTTTCCATGTCTTGCTTAGAAAAATGTTTCTTCATTTTGCTTTTATGGATGAATTTGATGAGTTTGTTGAAAGTAGATTTGGAAAAAAATATCAAGAATGGAACATCAAGCAAATCAATGCGATAAATGATATTCAAAAAACGAAACAACGTTTAGGTATTGGTGATGGTAAAGTGTATGAGCCAGAGAAAGTACCAGAGCGGTTTGCCGAAAATCTCATCAAGGCGGGAAGGACATATATAGTTGGTATATTGAAATAAGATTGGTGTGGGCATAGATTTAACGCAAACAATGACGGTAAAGTAAATGTTGTGGATGTTAACCTGAAACTTATGGAAGAAATAAGATATAGGAGAAACAGAGTGAAACGGATTTCATATTAAATTTTTCAAGGAGGATGAGGTTATGTCGAAAATAACAGATTACAGTTTTTTATTTCACAGTATGTTTGGAACAAAAAGCACAAAAGGTGCAAGTGCTATAGGCAGCTTTCAGTTGTCGCAGTTAAACAGCAGTTCTGTACAGGCACAGTTAAGGGCGGCGGGCATTGATACGAACAGCAAGCAATATAAGGCGGCAATAAAACAGATGATGTCAAATGCAAATGGGGCAATGTATGGAAACATTCAAGGTATTAAAAATCTGATGAAAAGTTACGACAAGGACGGAGATTATATTGACCCGACGACAGGACTGGCGGGACTTCTGGTGACAGAAGAAAATGAAGGTAGCCGGAAACGTATCATTACCATTCCTGAGAGTAGCAAGGATGAGATGTTTGAACAAACAAAGAAAGAATTTCTGCGTGAAAACGGCGTACTGAATGGAGACACGACAAAACGCTCAGACGTGTATACGAATATGTATCACAAGGTACAGAAAAATGACCGATTGGCGGCAGGATATACTATGCAGCAGTATGAGCGTGCATATCGGCAGGCGTTCTTGGATGCCGCAAGAAAAGCTGATCCAAAGTGGGAGATTGGAAAGCCAGTTCCGTTTGGGGTATTGGATGGCATTACAAGAGAGTCTGTTGAAAGTACACTTGCAAATAGCGGAAGCGGTTTTGTGAAGAAATCAATAGATGTCAGTATTTAAAAACTGTAGCATTAAATAATGCTTGCGGAGCTGAGGGATAGGTGGCTTACATGGGTAAATATAAAGTATTAGATATTTTTTCTTTTTTACCTGCTAATGTGATAAGTTTAGAACAATTAGAAAAAATGTTTTTAGATAGCTTATCAGAAATATCTAATAATACAAAATTGGGTAATGAAGAAATTGTTGTTACTTGTAGTTCTCAATCTTGGTTTACTGAAAACATAAAAGAATGTGCCACAGAATTAAAGAGTGAGGGAAAGCAAGTAGCATATATCGTATGCAACGAAAAAGTAATTTCCGTTATAGGATATAGGGAAAATGAATAAGAAAAAACAAACAGCAGATAACATACTGCTTGGCTGGATATGGGAATCATTCTTTTGAATTTTCCAGAACTTAGGCAGTATATAAAAGTAATAAGGCAGGTGATGTGTATGGGAAAATGTTAGTTCTGACATTTGAAGATAATGAGGATGATATGATGAGCCACATATTATCGTTGATAAATACCAAAGAAGAAGTCATTCAGATGTCAGGTATGAACGAGCATCTGTTGAATTTCAAAGGTCTTATGATAGATGAGGTTCAACGGGTAATCATTCGGGAAAATCAGGAGATAGAGCTTACATATACCGAGTTTGAAATCTTGAAGCTTTTTGCAAAGCATCCGGGAATAGTGTTCAGTAAGGAACAGATTTATGACATTGTGTGGAAAGAATCCTATTCCGGCGATTACAACATCGTCATGAGCCATATCCGGAATATTCGGGAGAAGATAGAGGATAATCCTAGCAAGCCAAGCTATATACAGACTGTTTGGGGAGTTGGTTATCGGTTCAATAAAAATTTAATAGCATAGAAACAGGCAATTAAGAAACAAAATCTTGGTTGTCTTTTTTATTTGTAAAAACATTTACAGTGACAGGTGCAGAAAGGAGACAGGAGTACATTGCAGAAATCAAAACGAATACGGGCAGTAATGATAAAGGTTTATAAGTGAATATCGTAGTTATGCAAAGGCAGTCAATAATGGCTGCCTTTTGTCATGCAAAAAATAAGCAGATGGAGGAAATACTATGGCAGAATCTAAAACAGAAAAACAGAAAGTACATGAAATAACGGAGAAGCTAGAGCAGGGTATCAAGGAGCTTTTTGAAAGCGAGAAGTACAAGACTTATCTGAATACCATGTCAAAATTCCATAATTACAGCTTTAACAATACTATGTTAATTGCGATGCAAAAGCCAGACGCTACGTTAGTGGCCGGATTCAAGGCTTGGCAGAAGAATTTTGACAGGCACGTTAAGAAGGGGGAAAAGGGTATTCGTATCCTTGCCCCGGCACCCTATAAAATCAAAGAGGAGAGGGACAAGATTGATCCGGTCACACAAGAACTTTTACTTGATAAGGACGGAAATCCGCAGAAAGAAGAAGTCGAGATAACAATTCCGGCATTCCGGGCAGTATCCGTTTTTGATGTGGCGCAGACAGACGGAAAGCCGATACCGGAACTTGCGGCAAAGGAGCTTCTTTCAGATGTGGAAGGGTATCAGGATATGATTCGTGCGGTAGAAGCTATTTCGCCAGTACCGATTGAACTGGAGGAGATAGCCGGAGATTCCAAAGGCTACTATGACAGGGAAGCAAAGCGGATTGCGGTACAGGAAAACATGAGCGAGAGCCAGACATTAAAGACCATGATCCATGAAGTGGCACATTCCAAGCTGCACAGCAAGGAAGTGGAGCAGGACGAGCAGATGAAAAAAGACCGCAATACCAAAGAAGTGGAAGCTGAGAGCATAGCCTATACAGTATGTCAGCATTTTGGTATAGATACCTCTGATTATTCTTTTGGGTATATTGCCGGATGGAGCAGTGGCAGAGATACCAAGGAACTGAGAGCTTCCATGGATACGATACGGAGGACAGCTTCGGAGTTGATTACCGGGATAGAGGAACAATTACAGGAGATACAAAGGAACAGAGAAGTATCACAGGAACAGACAAAGGAAAGTATTCTGCTTATACAGAATACCGATCTTTCAGAGTTCAGCCTGCTTGATGTTTATGGCATGGACAGACCGGAATTGATGCAGGCATTATCGGAAATGTCGGATGATGACAAGTTGAGCATACAGGCGTATTTGGAGAGCAAAGGCGCATGGACGGCAGAAATCGGCAATCAGGATTCCGGAGAGTACGGAGAGTATCATCTGGATGTGCGTTATAACACGGATACAGATGAGCTGATTGATATGAAGGAGAGAAAGGCAGCCCATGATAAGGCAATGCAGGAAGAACTTGCAGAGAGTGATTCCAACAGGGAAGCACAGCTCTTGTATGGAAATACTGACAAATATGGCATTTATCAGTTAAAGGATAATCCGGAACTGGATAAGTTTCGTTTTGAAGGAACGGAAAGCTTGAAGCGTATGGGAATAACCAAGGATAATTTTGATGCAGTATTGCCGGAAAATTATAAGCTCGTGTATATGGGAGAACTGGCAGAATTGCAGGGGCAGACACAATCGGAAACATTGGAAGCAATCTATACAAAGTTCAATATTGACCATCCGGCGGATTACAAGGCACATTCCCTGTCGGTTAGCGATATTGTGGTATTACATGAGAACGGGGAAAACACCGCACACTTTGTAGATTCGTTTGGATTTACAGAGCTGCCGAAGTTCATGCTGACACTGGAGGGCAAAGAGAATGAGATAGAGACGGAGCTTGCGGTTCATATCGCAGACCGTTATATCCTGATGCACGAATGTGAGGAGGGATATGATTATTCCATTCTGGATGAACAGTACCATTTGCTGGATGGCGGTGTCTACGATAACCCGGATATTACCATTCGCAGGGCAATGGATATGGTGATTGCAAATTTGAAAGAACCGAGGTTTTCAGCGGTCACAGAGCAGTATTATCGTGATGAATTTTTGCAGGGCGAGGTGTATGCAGGTTCCGAAGCAGAGATTGTTGATTTTGAGGAACTTTCGGAGAAAGCCGAGGAAGTGGAACAGGCAGATTTGGAAGCAAAGCAGGCAGAATTTAGTGAGAACAATCCGGATGTGGTTGCAGATTTCCGGGCAAGGACGGAAGAACTGTTTCACAGTCTGGACGGACAGAGTGCGGAAGATATTGAAAAAACAGTGTATGCTTATGTGCGATCGCAGATTGATGAATACGGTCTGGATGCAGAAATTGTGGATGTGGTGGTATCCGGGAGCCGTTGCAGGGGCATAGAAAAGGAAAATTCAGATTTGGATGTAGTAGTAGAATACACAGGTTCCACCAGAGAAGATGACCTTTTCAATATGCTGCATGAGGACAGCATTTATATCGCAGGCATTCAGGTGGATATTAACCCGATCACAGAGGGCAGAACCGGAACACTGGAGACATATCTGCCGGAGGTGGAAACCTACCTGCAGGAGAAGGCACAGCAGGAGCAGACCAACAATCAGCTTGTCACGCAGGGCAGAGAAAACGCACTGGAACAGCAACCGGAAAAAGAAAAAATGATAGAAGAAAAGACACTTTCAGAATTGGAAAAAGAGCCAGTGGTTGAACCGGAGACAGTCCATATCACATTTACGGTTGCAGAATGTGGCGAATTTCACACTATGGGAGAGTTCCATGAGGGTATTGAAACGATAGAGGAAGCTATGCAACTCTACAATGTCATTGATCCGTCCCGTATGCACGGAATCCCTTCGCTTGGTGTAAATATGCACATTGACGGTACAGAAGAATGGGAAGATGAGGAAGCGGATATTGTCAGAGGAAATTGCATAGATGTGGATTTTCTGAATTACACACCAGAGCTTCGGGATACCCCCACAGTGCAGGATGCCCTTAAAAAACTGATTGCAGCATATCCGGATAAAGAGGTTAATGACAGGGAGACAAAGGAAGCAAAGATACAGACGATTGCGACAGAACTTGACCAGTTATCCTATGATATTGACACTTTTGAATATAGAGACTCGGTACCGGACAGGGAAGCACAGGTTCAAATGATTGCAAATGATATAAGAAGCGGTAATGTGAAGCCATTACAGATTTTTTTGCAGACATCTATTGATGAGGGAATTGACGAGGACAGCGAAAGACAGGCAAAAGAGCTGATTGCTAAGCTGGCAGAATATAAACCGCTTGCCAAAATCGAGGAGCTGGAGGAACAGAATTATAACATGATTGATGACAGGCTTAATAATGGTGTGGAGAAATTCAATCGTGAGGAAGAAAAGAAAGAACAGGCGGAAAAACCGCAGGCTCGTTCTTCCTTAAAGGAGCGTCTGGTGGCTAAGCAGAAGGAAGTGGCACAGGGCAAGAAAGATTCCAAAGAGCAGGAAAAATCAAAGAATACACACAGGGAGATGTAAGAATATGAATAATCCATTTACAGTTGAAGAAACAAATTTGATATGTATTTTCCAGAGTGACAGCAGAACAAAAGTTATAGAGGATATTCATAAGGCTATGAAGCATATCGACGATGATGAGCTTGTGGAATTGTCGGTGCGTGTGGCAGGAAAACTGGAAAGCATAGGTGATGAAGAATATGCCAGATTAGTGTTGGAAGCGGCAGAATAAAAATATGGTAGTCATTAGGTGCCCCTTTTGACTACCGTTTTTTTGTTAAAAATTAAAGAGGAGCCGGATCACTCCGACTCCTCCAAGTATGTGTCCGCAAACACATACCCCAATTGCTATCTATAATATACTATAGGCAGGTAAAATATGCAAGCATTATATGGAATTTTTTAAGATGTTTAAGCGAGAGAACAAATCAGGATGAATCGAAATAGCTGAAACATTCGGGTTTACAGAAGATTCGTATTCTCTTGTAATCTTTTCAAATTCACGGATGAATGATTTGATCTCTGTTTTAGAGACTTTCAGTAATTTTAAGTAGTAACAGATAAGGATGATGTAATCGCCGATTGTTTTGAAATTTATGTACGGCATCCCCATTTCTAAAATCAGGCATTGTTTCATTGGTCTTGAAGGGTCCATTTTTTTGAAACGGGTATCATATACCACATCGTTGTGAGCAATGGCATTTCTTAAATCTTTTAAGGCATATACATATTTATAAAGTAATTCCCGGTAAGTATCACTTGATAGATTGATGCCGATTGCACGGGATACTTTTTCACGCATATCAATGGTCAGGCATGAAAGCAAATATCCAAAATCGCCCATAGTGAGAATTTCAAATATTGCCCATAAAGGAACTTCATTGTAATTAACATTATTGTAAAAATGAGTGATTTTCGGATTCTCTTTTCGGTATGCAGCAGCAATGGCATTTTGTATGGAGCCTTGAAGATTTAGTTTGTTGTTCTGGTATTTCTTTTTTATATCTTCACGGGTTCCGGCTGGTGCATTTTTGTAGCTGCTGATTGCTTTATCGTACATATCATAGATACTGCTGGAATCAATTTCTGACATAATGGTGTTCAAAGCAATATTTTTAAGCGCAGTTTCTATAAACATCATTTTTCCATATAAAAGAGATTTTAATTTTGTATCATATTGAATGGTTGCGTTAATCTCATTATATGAAGTGAATGGAAGTCTGTTAGAGGAAGATACAAAAAAACGGTATCCTTTATATCCATGAAAATATCCGGTATTGATGAGCTGTTGTTTTTGTGAACTTCCTGAGATGGAAATTCCATTATCCCTAAGATGCCGCATTAAAGCATCGGGTGATTTATAATCTGTATTTGCCATAGTCTCTCCTAAACATTTGTAATAATAAATTAAGTATAATACATGCGTTAAACATTAACAAGCTACAAGATGGGATTATTCTTTTTCCTGGACTGCGCTGAGGTAAAATCGGGCTGTGTCTGACCGAGGTATTGATTCAGATTTTCCAGTTTTCGGTTTAATGATTGAACCTCTTTTTCACAGTTCTTGTAGGTGGAAGTCAGTTCATTTTTCTGTTTCATTAGTTCCTGATATTCCGCTTTTAGCTTATCAACATTCAATCCTTTTAAGTTTATCCCAGTCTGCTCAAGTACACGTCGTGCACCGCCATATAGAGTGAGCTGGCTTTCGTATCGGCGGAAATATGCGTCTGGATTCTTTGACTTTTTGTAGGCAATGTGATAGGAGCGGTTGGTTTTGTACTGCTCGGCATATTTGATGATTTCTGCAAGGTCTTTCATGTGGTGTTCCAGTTTCACAACGCTCTGTTTGGCAGATTTTCCGGCTTCGGTTTTCACAGTAATCTGATGCTTCAGATCGGAGAGAGAACCAACTTCATTATAGCTTTGTGCAGCAATCTTCAAATTCTCGATAGTTGCCCATTGCTGAAGTCCGGGACTGTTTTGAAATTTTTCATCCGAGGTATCAATGAGCCTGCGGGCAGAGTAGTCTTTTTTCGGAATGACAGATTTTCGCTCATGCTTCATTTCGATGCGTTCCCGGATACGTTCCTTTGTGTATTCCTTACCAAGCGATTTCGCACTGCCACGGACAAAACGTTCTTTATCCAGAGGACGGAAAGAGATGTATTTGGCAGCACTTTCTTCAAAAGATTCCCCTTTGATTTCATATCCTTTGGCTCTCATTAAAAGTAAAAAATCTTCGTATGTGGAAGCCGACTTAATGCAAAAATTGATGTCCCTTCTAAGCTGAGTTTTCCAAGTAGAGCCATTCTGATCAGACTGCCATTCTTTGTATTTTTTACCACGTTCACCACCCGGAATGATGATGGAAAGGTTATGCTCTTTGCATAGATCATCACTTAGTTTCCGGATGTGGTAATACGACTGTTTGCAGTCGTGATATTTGTTATGCTCGATGTTATCAGCAGCACAAAATATGATGTGATTATGAATATGTCCTTTATCAATGTGTGTGGTGAGAACATACGAATATTTCCCTTCTAAAACCTTGTCAGCAAGTTCTTTTCCAATGCGGTGAGCTTCCTCATAACTGACTTCTCCCGGAGCAAAAGCCTGTATCAGATGATAGGCTTTGTTAGGACTGTTCTCCCTGCAATGGTCAAGGGTGTACTTAAAGTCAATCGCTGCTGTTTCTGGCGCACACGCATAAGATGAAACATAGATTTGCTCATCTGTTTTGTCGGGATTGCAGATGTAATCTATTGCTTTATCAACGGTTGCTTTGATAGCATGGATTTTTGTGTATGCCATACTTTATTCATCAACTCCTTTACTTCATTCATATCGTCCTGATAGATGTTTCCGGTACTGTTTACCCGCTTTGCAATCTGATTCAGACTGGAGCTGATTCGTCCAAGCTCTGTATTATAATTTCGCAGATAACTGTAATCGACATCATACACATATCCATATAAAATCAGTTTGCGTAAAAAGGCTGACATGCTTTTCATGCCGGATGCTTTGAACTTGGTATTGAGAATGTATTGCTCATCATCACTGAGATAAAATTGCACCGGATTAGTGCGGTTTCGGTTTGCCATTGTGCCACGTCCTTTCTAAATTTTGGTACAAAAAAACTGCTGTAAAATGTTCGATTTTTACAACAGTCTGTTTCATGATTTATTCAATTTTGGGTGTAATTACCCATAGCAAATTGTAGCAAAAACGGCAGGAAAGGTCAATGTATTTCGATGGAAGACCGAAGAAAAATCAAGAGAGGGTTAGGGATACTTCCCTATGGAAATTCAACCACACAGGCGATAGGAAAGTGTGGGGGATTTCGCCTGTGTCATGACACAGGCAGTGCTTGCTATGTATCCTTTTAGGCACTCCCAAAGGGTGTGCTATGTATGTATATTCAAAGGGAATAGCTAAAAAGAAAAGGAAAAGTGTACTTAAGAATGGTATCTTAGGAATTCTTTAATAATTTCTTAGGTGGTTAGTTATAAAAAAGTCAAATTATTCTGATATAATAATTATGGAATTATTTTTGAAAGGAAAAGCAAAGTATGAATTATAAAATTCTTGTCGTTGATGATGAAAGTGAAATTGCAGACTTAATAGAAATGTATTTGCAAAATGAAAATTATACTGTCTATAAATCTTATACTGCACAGGGGGCATTAGATTATATTGCGGATATAGAATTTGACCTTGCCATTCTTGATGTTATGTTACCAGGAATAGATGGGTTTCAGATATGCAGGAAAATTCGAGAAAAATATACTTATCCTGTGATTATGCTTACAGCTAAAGACGGAGAACTTGATACAATTACAGGTTTGACAATGGGAGCAGATGATTATGTTACGAAACCATTTAAACCCTTAGCTTTAATGGCAAGAGTAAAAGCACAGTTACGGCGTTATAAAAAATATAGTAATGATGTTGAGACGGAGGCTGCAAAAGAGACAGAATCAATTATTACAACGAGTAATGGTTTGATAGTGAATATAAATGCTCATACTTGTTCTGTTAATGATGTTCCGTTATCCTTAACACCTACGGAGTTTAAAATTGTACAGGCGCTTTGCGAAAAAAAAGGAATGGTTGTGACATCCGAAGAACTATTTAAGGCTGTATGGGCAGATGAATATTATGAAAAGAATAGTAATACCATTACTGTTCATGTGCGGCATTTGCGTGAAAAAATGGGGGATGCGATAGATGAACCTCGATATATAAAAACGGTATGGGGAGTGGGATATAAGATTGAAAACTGAGAGAAATGATTATTCGAGAATGAAGCGAAAAGTGTTTATGCAACTTGTGATTATGCTTGTCATGTCAGGCATAGCAGTATTGCTTTTATATAATTTTCTGCAAGGAAAAATTGGAGTATGGGGAATAGGTTTGCTTTCATTATTGCCGGGAATTGATTATGAGCAGGCATATAAAATCTACGAAATGATTTTTAGAGAACATTGGACTGAATTTATGTTTGCTGCTATGGCAGTCGTTTTTTTGATATTGTTTCATTTTTCACTTACATGGTTTGGAAAATATTTTGACTCTATCAACAAAGGGATCAACGCTCTTTTGAGCCAACAGCCTGAACCGATAAAAATGCCGAAAGAAATGCGTTTCGTAGAAGAAAATCTGCAAACGGTTCAGCGGACATTAGCAGAACAGAGAAAAGAGGCGGAGCTTGCAGAACAGAAAAAGGATGAGTTGATTTTATATTTGGCACATGATATAAAAACACCGCTTACTTCCGTTATTGGTTATTTAAGTATCTTAGATGAAAACAAAGATATGGAGCAGGAACAGCGAGAAAAGTGTATTCATGTAGGATTAGAAAAAGCAACAAAACTTGAAAAACTTATCAATGAATTTTTTGAAATTACGAGGTTTAGACAATCTGATTTTGCTCTTTCAAAAGTAAAAATAGATCTTCACTATATGTTGATACAGCTTGTAGATGAATTTACTCCATCGTTACAAGCAGCTCAGCTTGAAATTGAAATCAATATGCCAAAAGATGTGTATATATTCGGCGATGCGAATTATCTTGCAAGAGCGTTTCAAAATATTATTAAAAATGCAATCGCTTATAGTGATACTAATTCAGTTATTGTTATTTCCGCAGTATACCAAACAGACAAGGTAGTCATTTCTGTAATCAATACGGGAGATACGATTTTACCGGAACAGCAGGAACATATTTTTGAAAAATTTTATCGAGCTGATGAAGCAAGACAAGGAAATACAGGAGGTGCAGGTCTTGGTTTAGCAATCGCAAAGAATATTGTTGCTTTACATGGAGGAAATATTACGGTAGAAAGCGAAAATCGCAAAACAGTGTTCATCATTAGCTTACCGGATATAACCACAAAACAAAAAGGAAATTCTAATGAAAACCTTTAGTGTTTCTTAGGAAATTATCATAATCGACTTAATACAAAGCCTGATGCTTTTCGGTACAATAATACCAAAAGCTGTCAGGCTTTTTACATGAAAGGAGAATTTGTATGGAACTATCTATTGAATGTTTATCGAAACGATTTGGCTCCAAAATCGCCGTAAACAATATTTCTGTTACATTGCAGCCAGGGGTTTATGGATTACTGGGTGCAAATGGTGCAGGAAAAACAACTTTGATGCGTATGGTCTGTGATGTTCTCAAACCTACATCAGGAAGAATCCTATACAATGGAAAAGAAATTGAACAGTTAGGCGAACATTATCGCAGTTATCTTGGTTACTTACCACAGGATTTTGGCTATTATCCGGATTTTACTGCAAAAGAGTATCTGAATTTTATTGCCGCAATTAAAGGAATTGATACTGTAACCGCAAAAAAACAGATAACAGAACTTTTAAAAATTGTTAATTTATCTGATGTGGCAGAAAAGAAAATCCGCACTTTTTCTGGTGGAATGAAGCAGCGACTTGGTATTGCACAGGCAGTTATCAATGATCCGCATATTCTTGTCTTAGACGAACCAACAGCAGGACTTGATCCCAAAGAGCGAATGCGGTTTCGTAATCTTATTGCAGAACTTGCAAAAGACAAAATCGTTATTTTGTCAACACATATTGTTTCAGATATTGATTACATTGCTGACGACATTTTGATGATGAAAAAAGGCAGTTTAATCCTGAACTGTTCAACCGAAAAAGCAATTCATAGTATGGATGGAAAAGTCTGGAACTGTAAACTTTTACAATCACAGATTAACGAAGTAAGTGAACGCTTCCGGGTGGTAAACTTGCACCATGAACAGGGAAATGAAGTCTTGCTGCGTGTTGTTAGTGATACGCAGCCAATGTGTGGAGCAGTCAATGTTCCACCAACGCTTGACGATTTGTATTTATATCATTTTCAAGATGAGGAAATTAGGAGGGACGAGGAATGAAAACATTATTTGCTCTTGAATTAAAAAAACTTACCAAAAAGCGAATGAATATCATTGTAATTACAGTTTGCTTAATATTGGCTGGGATATTGTTTTATCTTCCTGTAAGCCAGTTTATTGTGCTTGATACAGACGGAAAACAAACAAGCGGTATGGAAGCAATCGCTATGGATAAAGAATTTTCAAATAGCAATGCGGGTAAATTGACGAACGAAAAAATCAAAGCAGACATTGCGAAATATCAGGCTCTCTTTGATGATCCGGAGAATGTTTCCAAAGACGCTACGCAAAAATCATTGAATGATAGTGCATATTTCAAATACTTCTTCCCATATTCAGATTATTGGAAATTGATAAATGGAAATTATGCTGCTCCATATGCCTACGATTCTTCTTTTTCCGCAATTACGAATATGGATTTGGAAAATAACTTTGATTTCTATGCAACTCGTGATGAAAAAGTTGAAACACTACTAAATCAAGAATATGACGATTGGAATTTTTCGGACAGTGAAAAAACATTTTGGTTAAATCGTGTTTCATCTGTTTCAACCCCCTATGAATACAGTTATCATACCGGGTGGGAAACATTACTTAGCTGTTTGGAATTGTTTGTAATAGGCATTATTGGTATCTGTATTTGTGTGGCAGGAACTTTTTCCGGTGAATATCAGTCTGGTGCAGACAGCATTATACTGTCGTCACGATATGGAAAATCAAAATTAGTTACTGCTAAAATTTTAGCTGCATTTGTATATAGTTTTTTGGCATTTACTCTATTAATTTTGGCTGGCTGTGGTATTCTGCTTCTTTCTTTTGGTATTGATGGTTGGAATTTACCTGTTCAAGTACTGAATACAATCGCACCATATAATTTGTCATTATTGGGAGCAACATTGCTTGCGATTGCTACATTATATCTTGTTATGATTGGTATGGTTGCTATTACGCTTCTTTTATCAGCTAAAATGAAATCTTCTGTTCCTGTTTTGTCAATTATTATACTTGCAATGATATTACCAATGTTCTTGGGTATCAGCGAAACAAATGGTATTTGGAATCGTATTCTTGTGTTATTGCCTTATCGAGCAGCACAGCCGGTTTTCTCTGATGATTTTTACGGGTATTTTGGCTATCCATTGGGCGGAGTTACTTTTGATGTAGTAACAGTAAGAATGTTTGTATATGCTGTAATCACGCTGATGTGTATTCCTTTTGTACGAAAGACTTGGAGAAAACATCAGGTGGCATAGGAGAATTATATAAAAAGGAAATTCAATTTATGGAGGAGGTGGTGCTTTTGGGAAGTTACTGATTTTATCCTTTGAAGATAATGAAGAACATATTATCAATCATATTTTATCATGGCTGAATGAGGAAACAGAAGTCTTACGACATCGGATTGCCGATGAAGAAAAACTGATATTTGATGGACTTCACATTGATGAACATAAGCGGGTGGTGGTTCGGGAAGATAATGAAATTGAGCTGACTTACACAGAGTTTGAAATCTTATTATTGCTGGCACAGAATATCGGCAGGGGATTCAGTAAAGAGCAGATATATAATCGTGTTTGGAAAGAACCTTATTTTGGCGATCATAATATTGTCATGAGCCATATACGCAACATACGAGAAAAGATAGAAGATAACCCAAGCAAGCCAATCTACATACAGACGGTATGGGGTGTAGGCTATCGTTTCAACAAAAATTTAAGCAGCGGTCTGTAAAGAAGAAATACAGATCACTGCTTATTTTTCGCTTCTGACACCTAAAAGATATTCACAAGATACATGGAAAAATTCAGCAAGGGCAACCACTTCATAATCTGGTACAAAGCGTGTTCCTTGTTCTATTCGTAATACAGTCAAATCGCTAAATTCATATCCGGCAAGTTGGAGCTGTTCTGCCAGTGCTTTTTGCGATAGCTGCCTTTCAGTTCGCAATTCCTTTACTTTCTGACCTATCAGATTTTTGGAATTGCTTTCTTTATTCCAGTAAATTTTCATATCATCACCAACTTTCTAAAGATGAAGTGCCATATGATTGATTTTACGGAATAATCTTGATAATATACTTCTAAAGATGAAGTACGGAAAAATATTGTTGTAAGAAATTTAAGGATTGATAATACTGCCTGCAAAATGCAATACTTATATGGAAAGGTGGATACAAAATGAATGAAGTATTTGAAACAATAGCAGAGGTATTTGAGGAGCTTCGGAGTGAAGCAGGAGAGTGTGAATATTCTGTTCAGACGAAAGAATCGGAAAAGGCAGATAAAGCATTGAAAAAGGCGAATCGGGAATATGAAACGGTGTTGGCTGAGC
>ERZ780141.1376-NODE-1376-length-14429-cov-7.360095_pt1 | contig 14429 bp, 15 predicted proteins | sample MGYA00433080_ERZ780141 | MGnify/ENA primary metagenome ERZ780141 (study PRJEB29588, sample SAMEA2154047) | human gut metagenome | biome: human gut; feature: human-associated habitat; material: faeces | place: Denmark | collected 2008/2010 ... | reverse complement strand
CGTCTTTCCGGGCTGCACCTCCCAGCCCTCGGGCGTGTGCAGCGTCAGCGTGAGCCACTGCTGGCGGCGCTGTAGATTCTCGAAGGTGATCGTAAATTTTTTAGCAGCGCCTTCCGCAATGTAAGGTGCCTCGTGACCGTCTACATACGCGCGAATGAGGGGATTCTGGAACACGGTATAATAGCGCACATCAAATACGCCGCGCATTCCTTCGAACGGCGCGCCAAGCGTACCGCCGATATTTTTGCCGTTCCAGCATCCGCGCATTTTATCAAGATAGTTGTCGAAATTCAACTGCATTTTGATTCTCCTTGTATGATGATCGGTGTTTTGCGGGTAAAACGCCTTACGACCATCATAATGCATGGAAAACAAATTACAATCGTCAATTTTCGCCTTGATCTGCAAATCGTGTCATTTTACGTACCTCTGCTCATATACCGTGCTTCTTTCGCTGTATTGAGAGATCCGCGGACCCCAATTGGGGTCAGAATGGGGTCAAGAAATGCCGTCGCAAGTTAGCTATTTTCAGCGTCGCTACTTGCTTTTTCTATATACCATCGCTGCTCACGTTTCCCATTCTGCATTTTTGATTTTGACGTGATGATATATGGAAGTCCAATTTCTTCAAAGCATTTATTAAGTATATTTTTTCCGGGTGCATGCCCACTCCTCTTTAATGCACTGCGGTTCTTTTTGGCTGCGCTTGGGATTACGGACAGCCGACACAAAAGCCCAAAAACGTTCTCTGCGAACACGTTTTGCTCTTCAGCGAGCATGCCATCTTCATTGTTTAGGGAGCCGTCCCCAAATGCGGTTATTTCATCTCGCTGTCGTGTATAAGAAAACCAGCGACGTTCATCGTACTCCTTCCAATGCCAAGAAAGCTGATATTTTAAATAGTATATATCATCCGCTTTTCCTTCTTGTGTATATGCTTTTGCCTGATTGAAACAATGTAGCGTATAAGTGGGCAAGATAATTACAGTTTGTTTCAAATTCAGAAAGGGCTTTGTGCTCACTCCAACCATTTTGAACAACCGTTGCTATTGTGGATTTTAGTGGTGCTGAATTACGATTTTTTTCAGTTCTCCTCCGCTTAACGTATACGCCTTTTCTTCGCCGAAAACAGAAATGCATGTACACTGCGTCGCATTCGAGTTATTAACAAGTAGCATAGTATTTGCCTCCGGATACCATGCACATTCTATGTAGTCATTATCTGGAATGAAGTCCTGCTTCGTTTGTTCACCGCATGAATATAGTATCAGGTTTTGTAACATACGGCTATTGGGACAACTATGCCGATATCCTCCGAGATATATGCCGACACCATTTCCATAACGATGCAACACACCACTAGGTGTTTCACCATCTTTTTGAAGAATCATGCATTCTGGATCTGTCAGAAAGAGATTCGATTTTGGCAAAATATTAGAACTATTTGGCAATAACGCTCTGGGAGAAGATTTGCCTGCTTTCCATTTTCCATGGCGGATATATGCGCCTGTATCCAAGTCAACCCCCAAAATATGCGCTAGTTTTAAATGCTGATCACCACCGTCTGCAGCTGAAGGCTCATTAATCCCAAGAAATACGCCACCATGATAAACCCATTTTGTAATGCGTGCTACCAATTCTGCATCATTCCATACACCACCGCCGCTCCATGCACTTCCGGCTGTTCCGGCATTGATAATGACATTCAATCTGTCGAGCCGCTCTTCGGTAACTTCATCGAAGCGCAGAAACTCCACATGAAATGGGAGACCGGAAAGGCTTTCCAAAACATGCATTAAATCCAACGTTTTGTTCTCATGAAAATGGCCAGAACACGTCCAGGAACGAAGTTTTCCCCATACATGAAGCACGCCAATCCTTGGTGAGAACGTTTTGGGTGTCGCTTTACTATGCAACTCTTTGATTTTCCGGAATTCGTCTGCCAGAACTTGCATATAGTCTACAAATTCTTGCTTTTCTTCAACCAGATGAAGATATCCTCCTAAGCCGATTCGATCTACTGGCTGTCGCAGTAGAGCTCTTCGAATTCGAAGCCAATATGTTTGCGCTTCTTTTTCCGGCATTCCCTCCGGCAGAAATGACGGTGAACCGTCGACCCCGGTAGGAAACAGATACGGATGTAGTCGCAGCTCGTGCACAGCTGTATCAACGCCGCCGCATAGGCGCGCCTCGAAACCGCTGAATGCTGCTTTAATGATTCCGTCGAATCCGAATTCTTGGAACCGTTTTCCATAAGGCTCACTTCCAACCCAGCTATCATCATAGAACAGGTATGCTTTTTTTCCATAACGATGTACAATCTCAATCAGCCGTTTTCCAAAAGAAATGACAAAATCATTGACGAAGTGCATATAATCTAGCTTTGCCTTTGTTGGTGGCATATGCGTAACCTGATATTTTCCCTGATTTACGAAATCCTCCGCTGTCAGGCGATATCCATATTTCTGCTCAAAAGCATCCAATGCATGTGGACTGGTTGTAAAATCATAGGAAGCCCAATCGCAGAATATTTCTTTTCTCCTTTCGTCGCTCCCCCAGATCCATGCGAAGTTATAAAAAAGCGAGGTAAACCTTACTACTGTAGTATTTGGATGTCGTAGACACCATTCATCCATCCATTGCAGCAGATAGTCTTGCGCTGCTTCATGTATTGGATCAATCTGCATTAAGTGTTCTTTTTCCCAGCCGTTTGTCATATGGTTATACATGGAGATTTCTTCCCATATTCGATATGCGAAGAAGGAAACAGTATATCTGTGCCACTTCTCCACACCGTGTACACGTACTGTTCCTGCATGATACTCCCATTGATCTCGGGGGACTTCTTGACCGGTTGTCCTGTCGAAAACCTGCCAATATGTCTGCGATTTTTCAGAATCATTTACCTGGAACTGTCCGGCAAAGAAATCCTTTAACAACGAGAGGGTGATCTCTGATTCTTCCGCTAACATCGGCATAGTTACAAGAATTGCCTGTTGCTGCATCTGTGGGTGCTCTATCAACCATGCGTTGTGATCCCTGATTGGGCAAACTGTAGAATATACGCCATATCCAGCATGGATGATTTCATCTGACAACTGCGTTCCGTCACTGTCACGTATTACGTCGGCTCCCCATTTTTCGGCCAAGTGGAGCGTAAGCTGTTCGTATCCTGCTTCTCCTGGAATCGTGAAATTACCTCGTTCCTTTCTCATTTTGCACCTCATTCGTTTGGATATTCTGCAGGTAAAGCTCGCCGCAGATATACTTCTTCAGCACAATCCACGGCGAGCTTAACGGGCCTGTTTGTTATGAACGGATTACAGATATTTGATATAATCCGGATTTACCGTGTGGTTGATCGGTTCACCGCGATAAAACTGTATTGTTTGAACCGCACATGCTGTATACAGATTCTTCATTGCCTCATAAGTGGCAGTTGCGGTATGCGGCGTAAACTGGATGTTTTTCAGTGCCCGGAGCGGGCTGTCGACTGGCAATGGTTCCGTTGCAGTGACATCCAATGCTGCTGCTGCAATCGTCTTATCCCGCAGCGCTTCGTACAAAGCTTCTTCATCAATCACACCGCCACGCGATGTATTTATCAGAATCGCTGTCGGTTTCATTTTCGCAAGGCTTTGCCTGTTAATCAGGTGACGGGTCTGCTCTGTGAGTGGCGCATGAAGGCTAATTATATCCGACTGCGCGTAAATCGTGTCTATATCTGTGAATTCTACTCCAAGCTGCATTCCCTTCTCATAATTAGGAAAAATATCATACGCCAGAAACCTACAGCCAAATCCACTCAGGAATGTTACAAGCTTTTGAGCGATATAGCCAAATCCAATCAAGCCAATTGTTCTTGTAGACAGCTCATGGCTGTATGCATCAGATTGCCAAATCCCATCTGCCACACAACTATTATAGTATACGGTTCTCCGCAGCGCAGACAAAATCATTGTGGCAGCCATTTCTGCAACGGCATCCCCATTTGCGCCAGGCGTATTCGACACAACGACCCCATGCCGCGTGGCAGCATTAAGATCAATTGCATCTAGCCCCACACCACTTTTTACGATGCACTTCAAATTTGGAAGACCGTCAAATACGGCATCATTATACGTTTCTGCACAGGCAATCACAGACGCACAGTCCGCCGCCTGTTCCTTCAGGCCATCCAGATCCACTCGTGTCAGATCTGCCTGCTTTGTCTCGATTCCCTCGGCATGGAGCATATCCAACATCTCAGGAATATACGGGCAATTTCCATCTACAGTAATCAGTACTTTTTTCTTCAAGACACTTCACCTCAGTTTTTATTCTTTGATGGCACCTACTGTAATTCCCCCCGTAATTTGAGAGGAAGCAAGAATGTACAGCAGGAAAATCGGCAGACAAGACAGGAACGAGCCAGCCATCAGCGGCCCCCATGCAAACAGGTCGTCAATCATCAAATCAGAGAGCATCAACGGGAACGTTTTGGCCGCTGAATCTGTTATCATGACAAACGCATACAGATATTCGTTCCATGCCAGCGTAAAACAGAAAATAAATGTTGAGACAATTCCCGGCCGTGCAAGGGGAAAAAACACAAGAAACATCGTTTGCAAATGCCCGCAGCCGTCCACTCTTGCAGCGTCTTCCATTTCCTTCGGAACCGTTTTAAAATACGCAATCAGCATCCACATAGCATATGGAATCGTAAATGTTGGATACAGGAAAATCAGACTTGCGCGTGAACCAACAATCCCAATCGCTGAAATCATGATGTACAGTGGAATGAACAGTAAATTTTTCGGAACAAGGTATGTGTACAAAATTCCCTTTGAAAGAGCAGCACCACCCCGTACGTTCAGCCTTGCGATTGAATAAGATGCTATCATGCTAAAAAATACTGTAATCACAGCTACCGACAGAGAGACAATAAAGCTGTTTACAATGCTCTGTACAAAAGGCGTATCCAAGAAGAGCTTCCGATAGCCGTCGAAAACCAATGTCTGTGGAAAGAACGTCGGATTACTTAAGTATATCTCTGTATTTGATTTCAGAGACGTGTTGATAATCCAATAAATCGGGAACAGCACGGCCAAAAGAAACAGTGCCAGAACAAAGTAACAAATGACTTGATTTATTACTTTCTTTTTTGTCATGTCCTATCCCTCCTGCTTCAACGTGCTCTTTGTCCAAATATTGATCATGATAATCAAAATCGGCATAAACATAATGGAAGCTGCCATTGCCTCACCGGTGTTCATCTTTTGAATTCCAATGGTATAGCTTAGCGTTGAGATTACTTGCGTTGCGTTTATTGGACCGCCTTTGGTTAAAAGCCAAATGATTTCAAAATCGCTGAAGGTCCATATCGTTGTTACCAGAGTTGAAAGCAGCAAAACATTTCGGATTGACGGAAGAGTAATCTTCCAGAATTCCATCCAAGAGTTTGCACCGTCGATTCTGGCAGCCTCATACATATCTGAGGACACGGACTGCAGCCCGGACAGGACAGACATTCCGATAAACGGTGTGCCTCTCCAGACATTAACCAATATAACGGAGAAAAATGCCATTGCTGGTGTTGACAGCCACGCTATTTTATGGTCGGCTAAACCAAGACCCTGAAAAATTGCATTCAGCACACCACCGACATCAGAGAACATCCATTTCCAAACAATCACCGTTACAACCGTTGGGATAGCCCACGGAATCAGCATGATGCCTCTGAGCGCATTTTTGAATCTAATTTTTGCATTCAACAGTAACGCCATAATCATTCCGAACAGCACTTTGAACGCAACAGTCAGGAATGTGTAAAAAAAGGTATTCCTTGCTGCAATCACGAACTCTCCGTTTTTCCATAACTTGATATAATTCTTCAGGCCAATGAATTTGGCCGGCATTCCAATTGTCTTATTCGTAAAGCTCAGTCCAACGCCATACAGTAGCGGTCCCAGCAGGACTGCCAATAAATATACCGCAACAGGTGCGATTAGCAAGTACGGAAAGAGTCGGGTAATGCGCTGCTTTCTGTTATACATTGCTGTCTGAATATTATCCATTTTGCTCACTTCCTATAATCTTCCCCCTGACAGCTTGCGTGTTTCTGTGGGAGCTATCCAAAAAGGGGAGAGAGTCAGCGTCTGCCAGACACTCTCGCAGGTGATACTACAGGTTCGTTAGGCGGGCAAGGTGCTCTTTGCAGCAGAACACCTTGCCCGCCTTTTTATCTATCAGCCGTTGTTCTGCGAAGCCATTTCGTCTTTCAGCTCATTTAGCTCCTTCTCTAGCTGTGCAACCGCATCCTCCGGAGACTGTCCTTCCGTAATCACCCGAATCAGAGTTTTGGAGAACATAAAATTCTGAAGGCTTGAGGCATCCGCACGAATTACAGCCGGATCTGTACTCGGGTAACCGAAACTGCTGTTTTCATGCTCTGCTTGCTGCACAAGCGCAAGGCCGTCACCGGACTGCCAGATTTTGTCCTGAAGCGCGTTGCTGAAAACCGGCACGTTAACCGGGTAATTCATTTCCATATACTCATTGTACCATTCCGGCTCGAAAACATAACGGATCAGGTCTTTTGAGAGTTCGACATCTCGAGCCCCTTTGAAAACGGAGAGCATATTTCTGCCCGGCTCTTTCCATGTTTCATATTCCCCGAGAGGAAGCGGTGCAATAGCAGTCGTCTTCCCGAGCGTATCTTTCATATCGCCGTTAATGATTTCGTTGTAGAGAGTGCCGGGGTTCATCGCCATTGCACTTTCGCCAGAAAGGAAACTCTTGTTATTGCCGGAAGAGTCCCATTCGATTGTGCTCTTTGGGATATATCCTTTCTCATAAAGACCGACAATGTAATTAATTGCCTTAATCGTTTCCGGAGAATTAACCGCCACATTGCCATTTTCATCCCAAAGCCGTCCACCGAATGAGCGAAGAATCCATAAATTTTGTGCTTCGCTGTCATCCGATGACGAAATGCAGTGCCCAAAGGGGTATACATCCGGATTCGCCGCTTTTAGCTTCTCGCACACGAGCTCCATTTCCTCCCAGTTTGCAGGAGGCGCTGTAATTCCTGCTTTTTCAAAATAATCCGTGCGGTAATGAAGCATCGATGCAGAGTTGCTAATCGGAACCGCATAAATCTCACCGGAATCTGATGTCATATCCTCTCGCACTGCCGGATAGAGTGCACCAAGATTACCTTCAATGTCGCGGATTACATCGCTCAGATCCTCAAGAAGCCCCATTTCAGAGAAATTTGCATATGGCGCTGCTACAAGGAATGAGACATCCGGAACATTCCCGGATTCAATTGCGGCATTCCATTTTGATTGCCCTTCGCTGCCTGCAAAGGTTTCAACGTTGACCTTTGATACCCTGTCATCAACTTCTGCAAACGATTTAATTCTTTCCGCCAACTGTTTATCTGCACTGTCGTTAAATGTCTTTGCAATCCATACGGTCATTTCTCTCTGGTTTCCCTGATTTTCGGCTGTATCATCGGTTTTCGCCGGGACGCTGCTGCAGGCAACGGCGAAAAGTGCCATTATCACAGCCAAAGCCAAGGCTGCGAATCTTTTCCAGCTTCGCTTTTTCATTTTCATAATCCGCCTTTCATTAATATTTCTTCAATAATTTGATTATCCGCATTTTCAAATGCGGGAGAATCCAAGGCTTGCATATTTTCAAGAATTTGTTCGGTGCGGCTTGCTCCTATCAGTGCGGAACTGATGGCTTCACTCCTCAGTACCCACGCGAGCGCCATTTGTGCAAGGGATTGCTCTCTTTTCTTTGCAAGCTCGTTCAATTGCCTGATTTTATCGAGCTTTTCGCTTGTTATGTCACACGGCTTCAGGTATCGGGGGTCTCTCATTGCTCGTGAGTCTGCTGGAAGCCCATGGATGTATTTGTCTGTGAGCATGCCACTATGAAGTGGAGCAAAGGCAACTCCGCCGATACCAAGTCGTTTCATGCTGTCCAACGCGCCGTTTTCGGCATCCCTGCTGAACATTGAGTAGCGCACTTGATTGACAAGCAACTCCACGCCATTTCCTTGCAGGAGCGCTGCAGCAGTTTCAATCTGACTGGGCGTATAATAATTTGAGATTCCGACATAAAGTGCTTTTCCACTTTTGACGATTTGCGTCAGGGCATCCATTGTTTCCTCAAGAGGCGTGTCTGGATCCGGTCGGTGATGATAAAAGATATCCACATATTCTAGGTGCATTCGCTTCAGTGACTGGTCAAGAGATGCAATCAAATATTTTTTACTTCCATTATTTCCGTAAGGTCCCGGCCACATATCATATCCGGCTTTTGTTGCAATAATCAATTCATCTCTATGCGTATGCCAGTCACGATCCATATGGTATCCAAAGTTTCGTTCAGCAGCTCCGTATGGGGGACCGTAGTTATTGGCTAGATCGAAGTAGGTTATCCCATTGTCAAACGCAGTCCGCAGCAGCCTTTGCTGCGTGTCAACCGGTGTTATATCGCCAAAATTGTGCCACAATCCTAAAGACAGCATTGGAAGAAGCAGTCCGCTTTTTCCACAGCGCCTGTATTTCATGCAGTCATATCTATTGGTTTTTGGTGTGTAAGTTGCGCCTTCGCCCATTGTATTTTCAATCCTTATTAATTTTTCTTACCGCCTCAGCCAGCGCGGTGCTGATTAACCGCATATCTTGTCCAATCGTCATCCACTGAATTCCTCTGTTAATCAGCTGCTGACATGAAAATTTATCAGCTCCTGCGCAGGAACCGGAGAATTTCCCATTTTTCGCTGCAATCTCACCACAAAGCGCCTGAATTTCACTGATCTTCTCACTGATTTCAGATTCCGGAACGTGACAAGCTCTCATCGACATACTGAGATCCGCCGGACCGACAAACAGGGAATGAAAGCCGTCCACTTCGGCAATCTGCTGCAGATTTTCTACACCCTCTAGGCTTTCAATCTGGAATATCTTCCAAATAAAATCTTTGCCCTTTTCCAAATATTCTGCTTCAGATTCAATGCCGTACTTGATTACGCGACCGGGTCCCACGCCTCTGACTCCGCCCTCTGTCGGATATGTGCAGGCCTTAACAGCTTTTTCGGCCATTTCCCGACTTGTTACATTCGGGAAAATGATTCCATCTGGTCCACAATCTAAAATACATTTTACCTGATCTGGATCGACACCTGGGACTCGCACGAATGCGCATGCGCCGGCACACTGAGCATATACAATGTGATTTTTGATCGTTGTGCGATCGAACATGCCATGCTCTGAGTCAATCCAGACGAAGTCGCATCCTGCCATACCGACCATCTCGCTCACCGAGGGGTCGCTTAAAAGCACAAAGCATCCTGTCACGGGTTTTTTGGCCGCTATTTTTCTTTTCAGCCGTTCTAGCCTTTCGTTTGTCTCAAACATCATTTTCCTCCTTATATTTGGCCGATATACCTGACCACCGGTCAAGAAACCGTCCATCTTTTTGCTAAAACTGTTAGAATGAGAATGCAACTGGTCTGACCGTTCGTCGCAAAGACTTGCGTGCGTAAAAGAGTGTGCCAGCCGGATTCTCATTTGGAGCGTTCGTTTTACGCAGGTTGAGCCCTGTATTCATTATAAAACACTCGGTAGATTGAATTGACAATGAGCAAGGTCGAAACGCCTGTTGCAAGACCAATCTAGGGAGAACGCTTTTGGCATCGATGTTTCCAAGGAAAGAGCGCCACCACGATCAACCGTCAGTGGAACACTGTTGCCCTTCCGCCACCGGATTGCCGTCGAGCCCAATTCCATATCAATGAGCTTTATTACGATCGTCATTTCGTAAAATCAACTGTTTTGAGCCCCTTCACCAAAAACAATCTGCCTTTTATCAGCACATTTGTTGTTTGTTACAATAATTATATCGTGTTTTCTTTTGAGGTACATAGCTGAATTTCTCATTTATATTGCAATATGTCTTTCGGAACATTTTTAAAGTAGAGCGGCGACGTTGGAAAACAAGAGCGCATATGCCAATCACGTTGCTCACATCTGGGAAATGCTTTTTTGCGAATTTTCAAAGTGCTTTGGCCATCTGTCTCGACGGGGAGCATCTGCATTTCATACGAAATGGCTTGTTTTATCTTTTTACTTTGTTGTTTTCTACTTGTTAATGAAATACAAAATCGCCTTCGCCGCTGGAAATGCTCTTGCATGCAAGTGAATAATATAATACAATATTGCCGTAGTTGCTTAAATAGCTGTGACAGACATCGGTTTCTACAGAGCCTACGCGTTTTCTGTACGGCTGTTCGAAAACGAACGCTTTTTCTGCCTGACACATTTTTCAATCACACGCAAGTGATGTGAAAATTGGTGCATTGGGGAAAACGGGAAAGGAAGATACATCATATGTTAGATTCTAAATTCGAACGTTTGCGGCCAAAAGATGGTGAACCGGACCCTTCTACTTGGAATTCGGCCGCTAACTCTTTTCGTAATTCAGACATGGAACTTGTTTTCTACGGATATGAGGAGTGTGCGCCGAAAAAGTCTTGGGGACCCGGGACAAAAGGACTGTACAAAATCCATTATGTTCACTGTGGGAAAGGGACTATCTTTGTAGACAATCAGGAACTTCATGTCCATAAAGGAGAATGTTTTGTTTTATATCCGGATACCTACTTGTACTATGTGGCTGATGATAAAGACCCATGGCACTATTCATGGGTCGCATTCGATGGAATGAATGCGGAATACTATTTAAAAAAGGCCAATATCGGAAAAACGGATATTGTGGTGAAAACATTTGACCAGCCCTTGCTGGAGGAAGCCTTTGAGAAATTATCGAAGATCAATCTATCGGATACAACAAAAGACCTGAAGTTTATCAGTATTCTCTATACGATTCTTTCGACCCTTATCCCGTCAGCGAAAGAGGAAACAGAGACAAATTCGCTTTGTACCGAAAATGTCAAAACCGCTCTGAACTATATTCACAATCATTATAGCGAGAGCATTTCAGTAGTAGACATTGCGGCGCACCTGTCTCTTGAAAGAAAGTATTTCACACGTATTTTCAAAGAGCGCCTTTGCATGCCCCCTTCTGTATACCTTTCAAATTATCGTCTGTCCCAAGCATGCGAATTATTGGGTAACACATCGCTCAGCATTATGGAAGTATCTCAGAAAGTAGGCTATGATAATCCTTTTTCTTTTTCAAGAGCGTTCAAAAAAGCCTACAATTTATCTCCGTCTGCATATCGTTTTGGTATTCAAAAATAAGGCTGCAAACGTTGTATGTCAAGGTAGAGGAAACCGGAAACGTAGCTCTCAGCAGTACCGTGCAAAGACTGCATCGTATTTTCTTGGAAGATTCTCTATTTCTTCTTTGTGCCGCGGGTAGTTTGCAAGAGCACGTCTGTAGGGTTTATCCGGCGTTCTCCTCTCCATTTTGCAGCGTCTTCGCAGAGCGCTCCGCTAAAAATCACCGAGAACGGAATCCTGTTCTCTTTGAGGATTTTCACCGCATTCGGGATTGCCTTTCTGCCGCTCTTCGGGAATGTGACGCTGCTTTCGCTTTCTGCGGCAGCGATCTGGATGGCCGTACAATCTGTGTTGAATCGGATTTGGACTGGGATCTTTACCAATTTTTCTGCCACTTTATCCGTACAAGAGAGGAAAGTATCTTCTGGAGGAAGAAGATTTCTTTCAGGAACTTGTTCTCCATTGCGAAGAAGCTGAGTTTTCGTCCGGAGGCACGTTTTTAGAGTGGGCCTGCCGGGAAATTGATGCTGATCTCTATGAACAAGCGCAGAAAGCATACCGGCTCTATAATCCACACCGTAACCTGTATCTGGACAAATGCTACGGCGAGAGCAAACGCCCACTTGGCGAGTGGATGATTTCACGAAATACGAGGAATAGCAGAACGGCAGGCTCATCGTTTGGGCCTGCCGTAATTTTTGCTTGGGGACAGCGCTTGAGAGTTCGATTCCCCGCAGCTTAGATGCCGAGAAGTTAAACCGTTAGAGTGCAACGCTTTCAGGTTTGATGCTTACCTCTAAAAGCCGTAGATAAGGACCGGCTTTTTAGTGTAGCGGTGTCCGAGTGCTACACCCGGGAGGAACGACAAAACAAGCTTTAATTCCATCAGCTCAAATGCGTTGTAAACAAATACCAGATATTTTCTATTCGATTCAATTGCGGTAATTAAATTGGCATAAATTCTCATCTAGCTATTCCTGACGATAGAACCGTCATCTCGGTTTCTTCCGAAAGCTCTTTATGCACCTTAGGCGCCAATCTTGTCTTTCCACCCCCCCAGCAGGCCCAGTAAGAACCAGCACGTTGCTTTGGCAAAGCTTTTCCTTGGCAGATTTCAGCTCTTCCTCACGGAACAAAAACTCGGTGCTTAGTGGTGCTGACATGGCATTTGCATCACATAACTGTACTATGACGCACATATGGATCAAGTCGTTAGTGCGCAAAAGTATATTACATCGCTATACATAAAAGTATATAACGAGTCGCCCTATTGGGCGTAGATAGCTTATATAATATCCACCGTATTTATCAATTAAATACGGTGGATATTATATCATTACAGATTGCAATTTATAGAATCAGAAAATCTTTTAACATACCATCGCTGTTCGCGTTTTCCATTCTGCATTTTTGATTTTGACGTGATGATATATGGCAGTCCAATTTCTTCAAAACATTTGTTGAGTATGTTTTTTCCGGGTGCATGTCCACTCCGCTTTAATGCACTGCGATTCTTTTTGGCTACGCTTGGAATCACGGACAGCTGACACAAAAGCTCAAAAGTTTTCTCTGCGAACACGTTTTGCTCTTCATCAAGCATACCATCTTCGTTGGTTAGGTATCTGTCTAAGAATGCTGTTATTTCATCTCGCTGCCGTGCATAAGAAACCCATCGACGTTCATCATATTCTTTTCCGAGCCAAGAGAGCTGGTATTTCAAATAATATACGTCATCAGCTTTCTCTTCCTGCATATATGCTTTTGCCCGATCGAAGCAGTATAACATATATAGACATTTCCATAGTGTGTTTCCTCCTTGATGTTGTGAAAATTAAAAGCGACAGAGACTTCACAAGGAAATACCTGTCGCTTTTTTGTCAGTATGAAATTGTGGGGTCTGGACTTGCTGAATTGTCCAATCGTTTTGCTCCTACTTGGTATGTGGGAAGAATGGGCTGTGGAAGATTTCACACATCAGCAGAACTCCCATTGTGAACCCATACTTGAACTGACACTCGTTTGTCATGTTGCTCTCGTCCGCATGGCTGTCACGGAGTTTTTCAAGCAGGGTGTAGTCCTCTTTGCTCAGCTTGCCCTTGAAGTAGGTCATGGCTTCGGAAATATGTGCGGCAGTCTGGCGGAACCTGTCGGACTTTGGCACGATGTCCTCACTTGCGTAAATCTCACCATTGAACAACGCTTCTAAAATCATATTCGTACGCCTCTTTTGCACCTTTACTTGGGCGCATACGTCGTTTGTCGATTCATCCTTGAATTCTACCGCGGCGATGCGCTGCGAGGCCTCTGGCTTGGACTGTCAACCTCACAATGGGTTTCGCTAGCCATTCTAGGATATCTGATTGTATCAATTTTCTGCAAAAAAGAAAAACCGGCCGCAAAAACACGGCCAGTATGAAGAAAGGAAAGATAGCATGAAAAAGGTCATCGCAATTCTGCTGTGTATGGGAGTTATAATGTCTTTTGCAGGCTGTGATAGCAGCATCGTCGAAGAATTGAATCCATTCGAACAGATCACTTCCGAGAAAGAGAGCAAATATGAAGTTCTGGATCAGGAGGGATATATTGTTCCCAATTGTTACGTAACCATTTGGGATTTAGAATTGTATCCTCAAGCCTTACAAAAGGACATGCTCACTATCGGGTACGCTATAAGGAATGAAAGCGAGTCTCCCATCAATGCTTCTGATATTATGTGTCTTTCTGTAAAGCAGAATGGTGGATGTGCCAGATGAATGGCTCGATGCGGTAGAGCTAACGCCGGAAGAGTGCCATGGTGGACTGCTTACGAATTTTTATAGCACCCACGAGCGCGAACTGGGCGGCAAGGGATTGCTGTTTTCCATTGGTATATTTGAACAAGAATATGATTACAGTTGGAAACCTTGGGCGAGTCAGGCCAAATGCCTTACAACATATACAGATTCAACAGGCAGCAAATATGATCTTATCCTCGTATTGCCAGACTCTGAAATGGAAATAAAAGATCCTGAGGCCTATGATGCATTGAATGCGAAAACGGAGGATGTAATTGATTCACTTCGATTAGAAAGTGACGATTGAACTTCTTTCAAAAATCGTGTTTCTTTCGCTGTATTGAGAGATCCGCGGACTAAACTATACCCCAGGAAGTGGACAAGGAAAAGACCCATAGCGGCGCGAAACATG
>ERZ780141.1374-NODE-1374-length-14432-cov-3.628504_pt1 | contig 14432 bp, 6 predicted proteins | sample MGYA00433080_ERZ780141 | MGnify/ENA primary metagenome ERZ780141 (study PRJEB29588, sample SAMEA2154047) | human gut metagenome | biome: human gut; feature: human-associated habitat; material: faeces | place: Denmark | collected 2008/2010 ... | reverse complement strand
CCCCATCCCGCCTCTTCACGCAGGCGGGCGGCGAGGGCTGGGTTGATATTTCTTTGTTTATTATAGGCTTCGAGCAGAGCAAAGGTCACGTCTCCCGTCTGCAAGGTTTGCTGGGACAAGTCTCCTGCATCGTGCCATCCGCCGGAGTAGGAGATGCTGCGTCCGTCATGTCGGGACATGAGGTCTACGTGGCAGGTGGAATGCTTGCCGGGAACCGGATGTCCACAGCGCTGGCAGAAGATGAAGTTCAGCACTTTCCATTGTGAATCTTCCCAAAGTCTTTCTCCAATCCGGAAGGTGGGAGTTAGCGATGTTCCGACCTTCAGCTGATACTCTCCGGGATTATTGAAGGAGGTGAAATCAATAAGGCCAAATTCTCCGAGAGTGGTTTTCTCTTTTCGGATGTCTCCTTCGTAAGCTATTTCTCCGGTTGGGGTAAGCAGTTGGAAGCGCTTTCCGGCGTCTATGGTGAGGTTTGTGTTGATGAGGGCGGTTTTGGGGTGGTTGACGGCATAGCCGGTTGTCGAGTAGGAGATTTTTCCATCGGCAGGTATCCATCCGCTGACTTTCTCAGGGGCTTTCACCGTTTGCAGTTGTAGATTGTCCAGGTAGTAGATAGCTGAATCTCCTGTTGTCCGGTCTTTGCCTTTGAGGGCTGTGCTGAAGGTGATGGACATCACCTTGTCGCGCTGATACTCGTCTATTTCGAGGAAGCATTGGTTCCACTCCTTATTAATAAGGTTAATGAGGTGTGAACCCGAAGGCTGATTATATCCTTTCTTGGCAGGAGTATCTGCATTGCGAAACGTGAGGTTCATGTTGACGATGCGCGCGCCGTCGCAATCGGGATAGATGGAGAATACGATGCGGTTGTACTTCTCCAGATTGGCGCCGTCCAGATGATAGGTAACACTGCTGTTTCCGTAGGTGGCATAGTCTGGGTCGGAAGGAGAGCCGGTCGCCCTTTTCCCGGTGAATGTGGGGAATTGCAGTTTGATGCTGCCTTTGCCGGAAACGGTCTTTTCCGTACTGAAGGACATGCTTCCTGCGCCGGAATGGCTCCATCCCTCTGTACCTGCCGAGCGGGTGAGGGGAGTGCTTTGCAGCACTTCCTTTTTCCAGCCGTTGGCTTCGAAAGAGTTTTCAATATCCAGGGGTAGGGGTTGATGTATCAGTCCGCTTTCGTGGAGTTGTCGTTCCAGTTTGGGGTCTTGGGTCAGACGTGTCTGACCGTATGCGGCAATACTGCCGAGAGATAAAAGGTATAAAAATAATAATGTCTTTCTCATGTTGATGTCAACCTTTGGTTTCGGTTGCAATGTTAGCCATTATTAGGCAGAAGGAGGTTTGAAAACTGCCATAAAAGCTTTAAAAGCTATCCGAAGTAGAGGAAATATGAATTTCGGTAGATGTATAATCCCTATGATGTACGACTTATAATACCAAAGAAAATACTAAAATCGTATTTTCATAACAGAAGAAAATTGTAACTTTGCGAAGTTATGTCACAATGTTAACCTATGATGCGTATCTTGATTTTAATAATAATGCTGTTGCCATGTTCGCTTGGTATGTATGCATCTGCAATAGATAGCCTTTTGTCTGTTCTGGATAAGACTATCGTGATGCGTAGACAATACGAGGAAGAAAAAGAACGGTATATCTCTTTGATAAAGGATGAGTTGAATCAAGGGAAGCTTACTGACATGGAACGTTATCTGATACAAAATCGTCTTTTTGCCGAATATAATTCTTATATTAGTGATTCTGCATTACATTATATAAATGAAAATATTCTTATTGCCACACGACTAAATAATAGGCAATGGATAAATAGTTCTATATTAAATAAAGTACATATTCTAAATACTTCGGGCCTTTTTGTTGAAGCAATGGAATTACTGAAATCGCTTCCTCGTAACACGTTGGAGGGTGAAAATATAGTGGACTATTATGTCTGTTTTGAAAACCTATATCTCTATCAGGCAGAGTATGCCACTGATCGGAACTACGTGAACAATTATCTTCGGATAGCAAATTTGTATAGGGATTCTATAATCAGCCTAGTACCGGAAGATACTTATAGATATGTAGTCGTGCATGCACCCCAGCTCATTGACCAGGGAAAAAGTCAGGAGGCTATATGTTTATTGAAGAATTTTTTACCTCGGTTGAAATCCAATACGCGTGAGTATGCAGTAGCTACTTCAATTCTGGCTTTTGCTTATCATGTCGTGGGGAACAAGCAAAAAGAAATGGAAGCACGTATTAGCAGTGCCATTGCTGACATTAGGGCAGTGGTGAAAGAAAATTATTCTTTGTGCGCATTAGCGGAATTACTTTATGGAATGGGCGATTTGGAACGTGCTAATCACTATATCAAGATTAGTATGGAAGATGCTAATTATTATACCACTCGGTTGCGTAGTTCGCAGACTTCCAAGATGCTTCCGCTCATAGATCGTGCTTATCAGCAAGAAAAGGAAATACAGCAACAGCGGCAGAGAATGTTTATTACAGGCATATGTATCCTTTCTGTTTTCCTTCTATTGACAGTACTGTGTGTGCTATGGCAAATGAAAAAATTGTCTTATGCCCGTAAAAAAGTTGTTGCTGCCAATTCTCAATTGAGTATATTGAATAGTGAATTGAAGAAGCTGAACAATTCTCAACATGAGGCTAATGAACGATTATTGCATACTAATCAGACTCTTACGGAAGCCAATCATATTAAGGAAGAGTATTTGGGACGTTTCCTCAGTTTAAGTTCCTCTTATATAAGTAAGATGGAAGAATATCGCCGCATGTTGAACAAGCAGGCTGCTGCCGGTAAACTTGAGGAGTTATATCGTACATTGAAGTCCGACCGTTTCATAAATCAAGAGTTGAAAGAGTTCTATCACAATTTCGATGTATCTTTTCTTAAGATATTCCCTAACTTTGTAGAAGAATTTAATCGTTTGTTGCCAGTTGAAGAACAATTGCATCCTAAAAATGAAGAATTGCTTGTTACCGAACTGCGCATATTTGCACTGATTCGTTTAGGTATTACAGACAGTGCGCGTATTGCAGAATTTTTGCGTTATTCCATAACTACCATCTATACTTATCGTTCCAAGCTAAAAAACAAGTCTCTTTGTAAAGAGGACTTTGAAGAACGAGTGATGAAAATAACTTCTTTTTGATTTTATCCTCCTTTTGAGGCTTTCTTCTGCCTTAAAAAGTTTAGAAATGATTTAGAAATTAGTAGCAATAGCATTTTTGTAATGCGTTGTTTTATAGTTGATTGCCTGTTGCAGGACTTTAGATTTTTATCTCAGCCCAAATCGTGCGTTTGTTTTGATAATACATTTGCATCAATCTATTTATTGTTTAACTAATTTCTAATAAGATGAAAAAGAAAAGTCTAAAGAGATGCCTTAAAAAGCGCATGATCCTTTTACTGGGTTTTCTTATGATGACTGGTGTTGCTGTTGCGCAACAACTTCAGGTACAAGGAAAGGTGACCGATGCAACGGGTGAAGGTCTTATCGGTGCAAGTGTATTGGTAAAGGGTACAACTTCGGGGGTGATAACTGACATTGACGGTAACTATGTGTTATTGAATGTCAATCCTGATGCAATACTTATTTTTTCTTATGTAGGTTACCAAACGCAGGAACTGAACGTATCCGGTAGAAACAAGATTGATGTTGTCTTGCATGATGACCAGCAGGTGTTGGAAGAAGTTGTAGTAGTGGGTTACGGTTCATTGAGTAAAAAAGAAGTTTCCAGTTCCATTGTACAAGTGGATAAGAAAAATTTTAATTTGGGGGCTATGAATAACCCGATGGAAATGGTATCGGGAAAAGTCGCGGGCTTGAATGTCAATACGCAGGCAGCTGCCAATCCTAACTCCAGTTCTTCATTACAAGTACGTGGTGCAACATCTGTTTCTGCAAGTAATAGTCCTTTGATTGTCATAGATGGTGTGGCAGGTGGCGATATCCGTAACATCGCTGCACAGGATATTGAATCTATTACGGTATTGAAAGATGCGGGTTCAGCTGCTATTTACGGAACGCGAGGTGCTAATGGTGTGATTTTAGTTACAACGAAACGTGGCTCGGGTGAAGCTGGAAAAACGGTAGTCACATATGACAGTTATATCGCTTTTAATGTAGCCAAGCCCTCTCCGGATATTCTGTCGGCTGATGAATTCCGTCGTTCGAGACGAGGTACAGACTATGGAGCCGACACTGACTGGTATGGACTGATTACTCGTGATGTAGCATACGACACAAACCAATATATATCTATTGATGGTAGCACAAAGAATGGTTTCTATGGTGCTTCCTTCAATTACAAAAGTGCCAATGGACTTGACATCGTGAGTGGTCGTGAAGAATTTGGAGGTCGTTTTTCTATGGAACAGCGTGTACTGGAGAATCGCTTACAATTCAACGGTTCGTTGAGTGCACGTCGTGTAAATGAAACCTGGGGAAATGATGGTTTCTTCGATAGGGCACTCACAATGAATCCTACAATGCCGGTATATAATGCAGACGGTTCGTATTATCAGCCTACTTCTCCTACGGGTGCAACCAATCCGGTTGCGGAGCTTGCTTTGAGAGATAACAACGGCCAGCGTATGTATTTGTTGGGTACGGCTGAGGCTAAACTGAATATTTTGCAGACAGAAAAGCATTTGTTGAATACAACATTAAGTTACTCATTGCATTACAATGACATGAAGCAACAATATTATGCTTCGTCTGCCGGTTCGGAGTCCTATTGGAATGGTTATAAAGGACGTGCGGAAATGAAGTATCAGAAATGGTACACCAATCGATTGGAGTGGTTGGGAAATTATGCACTGAACTTGGGCGACCACAATATTAAGGCTGTAGTGGGCTATACTTATGAGAAGTCTATCTGGGAACAGATTGGTGGTAGTAACAACGACTTCTCTTTTGATAATACGAAATATTGGGATTTGGGCAGTGGCTCTTATCTGAAGGATGGTTTGGCAAGTTTATATAGCGGTCGCTCTGAATCGACACTTATTGGCTTCTTTGGTCGGTTGAACTATAATTGGAAGGATATGCTTTTTGCATCGGCTTCGTTGCGCTATGAAGGCTCTTCCAAATTTGGTGCTAACCAAAAGTGGGGGTACTTCCCAGCAGCTTCTTTGGCTTGGGAAATGATGGAGATGGGCTTTATGAAGAATACCCGGAAAGTGTTGACCAGTTTGAAACCGCGTGTTTCTTTCGGAATTACCGGTCGTTCGGATTTTGATGCTTATAAATCACTTTCTACTTACAATACCAATGGTAGTTATCTCTTTGACGGGCGTTGGGTAACGGGCTATGCTCCCTCTAGTAATGCTAATCCGGATTTGGCTTGGGAAAAGAGCGTTGCGATTAATCTGGGTGTTGATTTTGTTCTATGGAATCGTTTACGTGGTTCAGTGGAGTATTTTGACCGTAGTTCTAAAGACTTGCTTTATACGTACACGGCACCTCAACCGCCTTTTGTCTATTCCACTATTTTGGTTAACGTTGGAACAACGAAAAATACCGGTATAGAAGTATCTTTGGATGGTGATATCCTTACTAAAACAGCAGTGAAGTGGACGAGCGGAATCAATTATTCTTATGGGAAGACTAAGTTGACCAAACTTTCTAACGATATTTACAAGGCATCTTATCTCGACCTTTACTTAAAACCGGGTACTGGTTCCAGCGAATATTTCTTCCGTGTGCAGGAAGGGGGAGAGATAGGGCAGTTCTACGGTTATGAATATGCAGGTGTTGACGAAAATGGCAATATGCTTATTTTGAATGATAAAGATGAGCAAATACCGATTTCTCAGGCTGATGCCAAGTATAAACGTTATATTGGCAATGGTGCTCCCAAGCACTTCTTGTCTTGGAGTAACAACCTGACTTGGAGAAATTTTGATTTGAGTGTATTCTTCCGCGGTACATTCGGTTTTGATGTATTCAATATGCGTAAATATGGTATGGGGCTTCAGGGATGTGGTACAGATAATGTTCTTCGCTCTGCGTATCTGGAAGATAAGAATATCCGTACCGGTGGTGGAGTAATATCTTCCTATTTCCTGGAGGATGGTAGCTTCATAAAACTGGAAAATGTAACCTTGGGATATAATTTTACTCCTAAGAACCGTAAGTTACTGGATAATATGCGCATATATCTGTCTGCCAAGAATCTGTTTACCTTGACCGGATATTCTGGTAATGACCCTTCAATTATAGACGTGAATGGTATCCAGCCGGGAGTAGATAGTAATAGTGCTTATCCTACAGCAACTCAATTGAGTTTAGGTGTGACTCTTCGCTTCAAATAAATGAGAAACAAATTATTAAAAATATGAAAGATATGAAATATATAAAATGTCGTTGGTTATTGGCGATGATTATGTCATGTTCACTTTTCTCTTGTACTAATTTGGACGAGGAAGTGTTCGATCGTGTGGATGCCGGAATTTATTATCAAGATGAGACGAGTGTTCAGGGGGCAGTGGCAGCCATCTATTCGAAAGCTGCATATAGTTATTTGGAATACTTCTGGTATTTGCAGGAGTTTTCTGCCGACCAGGTGGCATGGCGCAGTTGGAACGGTGGACTTTGGGGATGGGATGAGGCATTGAAGTTTGCTTTGTCTTCACATACCTGGACGTCAGAATCAACCATTATTCGCCAAACTTGGGAGAATGCGTGGACCACTATTGGGCTTTGCAATACGCTTATTACAGATTTGCAGGCAATCAGCCCCGCATCTATACGCATGACTGAGGATGCTTTGAATAGTTATATTGCCGAAGTACGTACCCTGCGTGCTTGGGCATACTACAATATCTTTGAGATTTGGGGTGGAGCACTTCCCTTGAACATTTCTTCGGGTGCGGAAATCCCTGGTTCTGCAGATACTGATTTTGATAAGGGGTGCAAGATTATCTACGATTTTATCAGTCAGGAATTAGATGAGTCAGTTACAGATCTTATGAAAGAAGATGGTTCTGGAAAGACTCGCAACCGCATGAACCAAGCTGCCAATCGTATGATTAAGATGCGCTTGTTGCTGAATTCTGAGGTGTTTATCAAACAAAACAGTTATAATGAGTGTGCCACTCTTTGCCAAAAAATTCTGAATGGCGATTATGGTACTTACAGCATTACCGATGACTATCGCGATATTTATTCGATAAACAATGTAGAATGTCCGGAAGTTGTAATGGCATTGGCGATGGAAGTCGGTCAGGTCAATACCGGTTGGATGCGTAACATGCCTTTCATGCCTTACAATTGTTGGGATTATTTTGGAGGTACATACAGCCAGAGCGGATGGAATTGTGTATGCTTGGCACCTTCATGGGATAATTCTGGAAATGTACAGCCGTATGGTGGTACTGACAATCCTAAGAGCTTCCTTACTGACTACGGTGATAAGTTAGGAGCAGTTTATGAACGTTTCCACGATAAAGATATCCGTAAGCAGAACTATGTGTATAATGAAACAACAGGAAACTATCAAGGCATTTTTTTGAAAGGGGCTATTAAAGCCAACTATGGTAAGGGTGCGGCTTTGAAAGCAGATGCCGACCGTGACGGTCAGGATTTGGTTTATGTGGATCAGGTGGGTACATTCCTTAATTTAGGACGTAATCTGGAGACTGTCATGTCACCTCGCTGGGGTGAAACGAATTCAGGTGTCCGTTTGGTAAGATATCCGGTTTATCCGGAGAGTGCAGGCATTGATTTCCAAAACATCGATGAGGTGGAATTCCGTTTGAGTGAAGTGGTCTATACTCTTGCTGAATGTAAAATGCGTGCAGGTGATACGGAAGGTGCTAAAGAACTGGTATATAGAGTTAAAACACGCTATTTTACAGATAAATCGGCTCTCGAACAGCCCGGTCCTGGTTTTACATCCTTTGATATGGATTGGATGTTGAGTGAATGGGGACTTGAATTCTTGGGAGAGGGGCGTCGTCGTCGTACAGACTTGCGTCGTTTCGATAAGTTTACGCAAGGGCAATGGTGGTTCTTTGGCCGTGCCACGGACGACGGTTTAAGCTATCCGGCTAAACGTGACCGCAAATACGAGTGGTATCCCTTGCCCCAGTCTGCCCTTATGGTAAATCCGGGACTGGTACAGAATCCTAATTATTAATCATCCTATAATAATAGTAACAATGAAAAAATATATATGTAATCCGCTATGGCTTTTGTTGCTTTTTGTAGCTTTCATCAGTAGTTGTGACAAGGAGGAAATTGTGTTTGACCATGAGTTGCCGCAATTTGAACTTCGTAGCGATGCTATCTTGCTGGAGGTGATTATGCCCCAAGGAACTGGTGCCGATGAAATAATTTATATTGCAGGCGATTTCAATGGAGGTCAGGATGCTGCTTCCGGAGACCTTAAGTGGCAGATGGAGAAAGCTGCAAACAATGATGTTAAATGGGGCATATACCTCTATCCGGAAGATTTTGTTAATGGAAAGACACTTGCCGATGGCTTTTATTTCGTTTCTAAGACACAAGGTATAGAGCGTACTTTGCAGAATGGGGATGCTTTACATCAAATTTCGGCTAAGGTAGGTACTCGCACTGATATAACGGTAACCCGCTGGAATGCTTATTTTGAGGAGCCGGAAGACCCAAGTGAAGTGACCCACGACGGTTATGCTGTGTTCGTGATGGACAATACAGGTTGGGATGCACTGACACTTTATGCGTGGGGAAATGATTTGCCGGAACTTTTTGGAGGTTGGCCCGGTATTTCACCTACTGGTAGCGTTGAGATAAAAGGAATTACCTATAAATACTTCGATACAGGTGAAGCAAATAAGGGATTGGTTTACAATTTGATATTTAACGATAATGGAGTAGGTTCACAATTTGATGGACCACAGAACTTTACTCTTGACCGTGACATATATTTGGAAATCACAGAAAGCGGTTGGACGGAAATAGATCCGGATGCAGTGGTCATCCATGATGGTTATACCATTTTTATTGAAGACCAGTCCGGATGGGCAGAAACAACCATATACGCGTGGGGAAATGATATACCGGAACTCTTTGGCAGTTGGCCAGGAATATTACCAACCGGTAGTGTTGAGATAAAAGGTGTCACGTATAATTATTACGATACAGGTGAAGCAAATAAGGGATTGACTTACAATCTGATAATGAATAATAACAATGGAGGCTCACAATTTGACCTCGCAGCAGTGACGCTTGATCGAGATTATTATTTCCGTATTACGGACATAGCTGGTGAGGAGATTGACCCTAACAATCCGGACGGAGACTCTGAACCGGAATCTGAAGCGGCTTTTGTTCCTAATCAGAATAATTTCTTGAAATGAGTTTTGTATAGTAATGAAGATGTTAAATGACCTATTGGTGGAATGAGATTGGGGATAGGATATCTCTTTTCAATCTTGCGGATATATGTCCCAAGGCTTGGTTTTTCTATCCCAAGTCTTGGGAAGAAGTTATCTCTTAGCTCTTTTGTTTTTTAGTATTGGCTTCCGGGATTTTTAGTATTAAGGCTTAGTATCTTTTCTGCCAATGCCCATTACTGGAGAGTTTGGATGCTCCTTTTGCAGATATCAGTTCCGCCAATGAGTATAAGTATAGATAAAAAGTAGAAATATGAAAAAAGTAATAATTGCGACACTGCTCTTTACGATGCTACATTCTTGTATGGGGTGTAGTGATAGTCAGAGTGACATGGAACCGATTCCCGTCCCACAGGAAGAATACATGGCTTCGGATATGGTGATTTATGAGGCAAATCCCCGCATTTTTGCCGAAGAAAATGCGTTCTCTGCCATCAAAGCAGAGCTTGACCGTATTCAAAGCCTGGGGACTACCGTGCTTTGGCTGATGCCTGTAAATGAGCCGGGAGTACTGAAAAGTGTGAATTCACCTTATTGTATAAAGGATTATAAAAAGCTGAATACACGTTACGGAACAAAAAAAGACTTGAAAGAACTGGTAGATGCTGCCCATGCCAAAGGAATGAAAGTGATTCTTGACTGGGTTGCCAACCATACTTCGTGGGACAATGCTTGGGTGACTGAGCATCCGGATTGGTATACACAGGATGCAAATGGCAATGTGGTACAACCTCAAGAACAGCCTTGGGCGGATGTTGCTGACTTGAATTTTGACAACGAAACCATGCAGCAAGCCATGATTGATGCCATGAAGTATTGGGTAACAGAAATTGGTATTGATGGATACCGTTGTGATTATGCCGAGGGGGTACCAGATGCTTTCTGGAAGAAAGCAATCGCCGAGCTCCGTACACTTGACAATAATTTGCTGATGCTTGCCGAAGGCGGAAAAACGTCTTTAATGAACAATGGTTTCAATCTGCTCTACGGCTGGAACTTCCATAGTAAACTGAAAGACTATTATGCCGGTAAATGCTCACTTACTGACCTTTATGCTATGAATACTTCCGAATTGGAGGGAATGCCGAAGGGTACGTTACGGTTACGCTATTCTACTAATCATGACCAGGCAAGTGAGGCATCACCGATAGAATGTTATGGCGGTGAGCGTGGTGCCATGTCTGCTTTTGTATTAACGACTATGCTCGAGGGGATACCTCTTATTTATAGTTCGCAGGAAGTAGCCTATCCGCGGTCACTTAACTTTTTCAATTACGGAGTTATAGACTTGAAGTCCAATGAAGTCTTTGCGCAAGAGATGGCAGAAATCATCAGAGCCTATAAAGCTACGAGCAGTGTACGTGGTGGTGAACTGGAAGTTTATACTACCGGAGATGTCGCTTCATTTTATCGGGCAGCAGGCAGTCATGGCATGTTGGTCATGGTGAATACCGCCAATGAGTCTGTACAAGTGAAAGTACCTATGGAGCATGCTGGCAAGACCATGACCGATGTGATTGCCGGTGTGGATGTGGAGTTGCCTACAGTAATGACGATGGAGCCTTATCAATATTTTATATATCAACAATAACGGATGTATATGAAACATGTATTATTAACAGTTGTATTTCTGGGAATTGCTTGTGTGGCGATGGCACACGAATTGTTATCTCCCAATGGGAATCTGAAACTCAATGTTGTGCTTGATTCCGAGGGGGGGCCGGTCTATAGCTTATATTACAAAGGAGAGCCGGTTGTAGAACCTTCTGCCTTGGGAATACTTATGGAAGAAGCGGATTTGTCAAATGGCTTCCGGATTCTTGATGCAACAAATTCTACTTTTGATGAAACTTGGATGCCTGTATGGGGAGAGTATGAAAAAGTCCGTAACCATTACAATGAACTTACTGTCACTTTCTCACAACCGGCAAAGCACGACCGTACGATGATTGTACGTTTTCGATTGTTTGACGATGGACTCGGATTCCGTTATGAGTTGCCGGAGCAAAAAAACATGAATTATCTGACGGTAAAAGACGAACTGACGGAATTCAATCTGACCGGTAATCATACACTCTATTGCATTCCCGGTGATTATGATACGAATGAGTTTGCCTATACTACTGCGGTCATTTCCGAAGTGCGCGAAGCTATGGAACGTAATCTACGTAAAAAAGGATATGAAGCTAAAGCGACTTCATTCACAGTACAAACACCCCTTATGATAAAGACTACCGAAGGACTTTATATCAATATTCATGAAGCTGCCTTGGTAGATTATTCTGCCATGTTGCTGAATGTGGATGATAAAGAGTTTAACTTTTCTGCTCATCTTACTCCCGATAAATTAGGAAAGAAAGGATATCTGCAATTACCGTTGCATACCCCGTGGCGTACAATTATGGTTAGTGACGATGCACGTAGCATCCTTGCTTCTCAGTTGATTCTTAATCTGAATGAACCTTGTAAGCTGGAAGATACTTCTTGGATTAAGCCACAGAAATTTATCGGTGTCTGGTGGGAGATGTTTACTGGTGGAGGAGGTACATGGGCATATAGCGACTATTATAAGGCTAAACCCGGCATAACCGACTATTCAAAGTTAACTCCTAATGGACATCATCCGGCCAATACTGAACATGTGAAAGAGTACATAGACTTTGCGGCGGAGAATGGTATTGATGCGGTATTGGTTGAGGGTTGGAATGAAGGTTGGGAAGATTGGGCATCCTATCGTAAGGATCGTCAGTTCCTTTTTGACAAACCTTATCCGGACTTTGATGTTGCGGTACTACATGCCTATGCCAAATCAAAGGGGGTAAAGATTATCATGCATCATGAGACGGCTGCTAATGCTGCCGATTATGAGCGGCAGCTGGATGTAGCCTTTCAATTTATGGTAGATAATGGCTATAATTCTGTAAAGACCGGATATGTGGGTTCAATCATTCCCCGTAGTGAATATCATTCCTCACAATGGATGAACAATCATTATATACATGTGGTGAAGCGTGCTGCTGATTATAAGATTATGGTAGATAGTCACGAGGCTGTTCGTCCCACCGGCTTGTGTCGGACCTGGCCCAACTGGGTAGCGCAAGAATCTGCCCGTGGTGGTGAGTTTGAATCTATGGGGGGCAATGATCCGGATCATACTTGTATCTTGCCGTTTACTCGGTTGAAGGGTGGTCCGATGGATTACACTCCTGGTATTTTCCAGACAAAACTTTCGTATTATAATAGTTCGAAACCTAAAGGTCAGGCGGGTACTACATTGGTAAAACAATTGGCTCTATATGTAACGATGCCCTCTCCGTTACAGATGGCAGCAGACCTGCCGGATAATTATCGCCGTTTTCCCGATGCGTTTCAATTTATTAAGGATGTAGCGGTGGATTGGAGCAATTCTTGGTATTTGGAAGCCGAACCGGGTGATTATATCACAGTGGCTCGTCAAGCCAAAGGAAAACAAGAGTGGTATGTAGGTGCTATTACCGACGAACATCCTCGTACGGCAACTATTCCTTTCTCTTTCTTACCCGAAGGAAGGAAATATATTGTTACCGTTTATGCAGATGGTCGGGATGCAGACTGGAAAGATAATCCGCAGAGCTATGACATCCGTCGTGGCATAGTAACGTCAAAGAGTGTGCTGCGTCAACCTTTGGCAAGTAGTGGAGGGGTGGCTATCAGTGTTCGAGAAGCAACAAAAGAAGAGGTAAAAGGATTGAAGAAATTATGAAGCTTGTCCGTACATAGTAATTATTATGTTGCGGATTTAATACAAGCATTTAAGAATTAAAGTTAGCAATTGGAAAGGCATAGTCCGTGAGGATTGTGTCTTTTTTCGTAAATTATTCGTCATTTCTTATTTTCTTTATTATAATTTTTCTATATTTATGCCGTTATGGCGAATTGTTGACAGAATAGGAAAAGAATAGACCATTTAGGTATGAATAGAGAATGCTGGGGATTTGACATTTTATCATTCTTTAATCAAAATATAACCGTAAAATTTAGCTGTTTTGAAAAGTTTTCTTATATTTGCGGTGTTATTCATTGACATTTTGTTTGAATAGCGTAAAGTCAACAAGGTAATAACCTTTAAAACGTAATATTATGAATATCGAACGTATCATGACCTCTTTAGAGGCAAAGCACCCCGGCGAGTCTGAGTATCTTCAAGCCGTAAAGGAAGTTCTTCTTTCCATCGAAGATATCTATAATCAACATCCCGAGTTCGAGAAAGCGAAAATTATAGAACGTCTGGTTGAACCTGACCGTATCTTTACTTTCCGCGTAACGTGGGTGGATGATAAAGGTGAAGTTCAGACGAACCTTGGTTATCGTGTGCAGTTCAACAATGCCATTGGCCCGTACAAAGGCGGTATTCGTTTCCATGCTTCCGTAAATCTTTCTATCCTCAAATTCCTGGGATTTGAGCAGACTTTCAAGAATGCCTTGACTACATTGCCTATGGGTGGCGGTAAGGGTGGTTCCGACTTCTCTCCGCGCGGAAAGAGCGATGCTGAAATCATGCGTTTCTGTCAGGCCTTCATGCTGGAGTTGTGGCGTCACCTCGGTCCGGATATGGATGTTCCTGCCGGTGATATCGGTGTAGGCGGTCGCGAAGTGGGCTATATGTTCGGTATGTATAAGAAGTTGACTCGCGAATTTACGGGCACATTTACCGGTAAAGGCTTGGAATTTGGCGGTTCGCTGATTCGTCCTGAAGCAACAGGATTCGGCGGCTTGTACTTCGTGAACCAGATGTTAGAAACTAAAGGTATTGATATCAAGGGCAAGACCGTTGCCATCTCCGGTTTCGGAAATGTGGCTTGGGGTGCTGCTACCAAGGCTACCGAATTGGGTGCCAAGGTTGTTACCGTCTCCGGTCCAGACGGTTACATCTACGATCCGAATGGTATCAGTGGCGAAAAGATAGATTATATGCTGGAACTTCGGTCGTCGGGCAACGATATCGTGGCACCGTATGCCGGCGAATTCCCCGGCTCTA
>ERZ780141.1371-NODE-1371-length-14451-cov-2.270492_pt1 | contig 14451 bp, 13 predicted proteins | sample MGYA00433080_ERZ780141 | MGnify/ENA primary metagenome ERZ780141 (study PRJEB29588, sample SAMEA2154047) | human gut metagenome | biome: human gut; feature: human-associated habitat; material: faeces | place: Denmark | collected 2008/2010 ... | reverse complement strand
TTAATGCCCATGTTGTCGGCTATCAAGTAGAGGTTGTGTCAAAACGTTGGCACAACCTCATATACTAACGTGAAATCATACAAGGCAAAATTAATTTCGCCAACGAGTTATATTATACAGCCCTTACAGCTGTCATTCCACAACACAAGAATATTTTTCTTTCAATCCCTCCAAACTCATCCCCGTAAAATAATCCTCTATAAACTCCCATCGCTGCTCGTCACTTAACTTCGTATTGCCAAAGAACAGCCGGAACAACTCTATCTGTTCCTGGAATATTTTCTCATTATTCTCCAGCACACGGTTCTGATAGCCCTCCGAGGCAGCTTCCTTTTTCAATATCTCCGCATCACGGACACGTACTCCAACAGAAGGAACACCCCCCTCTACGGTAAAGTCCACCACATTGAGCATAGACAACAAGTTGAGCAACATATTGAGATCGGAGAACGGAGTGACATAGAACAACAGCCGGTCTCCTTTCTTTCCTGTGATACGCTGGGCACACAACTTCTGGTAACGGGAAAGCAACAAATCAAAACCACGGGTAACGGTAAACATCAGTTTGTCTTCATCTTTCTTCTTGGCACTGGTGATGTAACTCACACTTCTGCCCTCCTCTACCCTGGACTCCAGTAACGAAGTGATAAAACGCTTGGCAGAAGGAACATCCATATCATACGCCGCAAAAATACTACGCAAATCGTCCTCCTCGAACTTTCCTTTATTACCATACAGACTCACCGTCAACAAATCTTTCAAACTCTTCAAGAGACTTGCCAGCTTGGAGCAGATATCCGCCGCACTCTCTTTTAACAAGACATCATGCTTACCCACAGCTGCCGCACGAACTCCCTCAAAGAGATTTCCATTGTATAAATCGCGCTTAAACTCACGGTATCCCATCTCCGAGAAACAATTCTCCCACAAAGATTCAAAAGCCACCTTATAAACTCCTTCAACCCCTTTCACGGGAACCATGTACTGCTTGTATTTTTTACGGAAAGCGGCATCACCCGTCTTTTCCTGCACATAGCCATCGGAAAACAACGTCTGTGAATTGATTTCAACAGGAGAACCGCCATGCCGGAAACTCAAATCCTCTTCTATCCATAACAAAGCCGTTTTGACGACTTGCTCCAAATCCGATTCATATTCCAGCTTGTTCTTTTTACGAGGCAACTTCACTGCAAATTCAAAATCGGATAAAGACATCTGCATTTCATCACTACAGCCTTTCATCAGATATATTTCCCAAACTTTCTTCAGAATCATCCCCAACTGTTCCTGGGAGATGGCACCCGCAGAATGCAGGCGTTTCATATAATAAAAGTCGCGTTCATTAAAGTCCGTCGCTGCCACACCAGAAATGTTCTTATCACGGGCTGCACGGCCAATCTCCTGAATATAATCGACAAAGGTGCTGGATGGAGCCACATGATACACACGGTCAATATCGCTGATATCCACCCCCATACCGAAAGCTTTCGTAGCAACGATTATTTTTTTCTCACCCTCCTTAAAAGCTTGTATAATTTCGGCTTTTTGCTCTTTATCCTTTTTACCATAATAAGATGCCACCCAATGCCAGTTAGCCGGATACACCCAGGTCTTCAGTTTCATATCTATACCTCCGGCAAAAGGATAATAAATGATAGTCTTATGCCCGTCCAGAAAATCCTCCACCCGGGCGGCAACAGTACGTTGCTTGGCCTTATCGTAGGTCTCTCCCTCCTCTATGGTCATGGCGGTAATGTCAAAGCCGATATTTTCACGCTTCACCGTGCCCACATACAAGGCACACGGAGCAAGATGCAACGACCGGATGGTATCAAAAATCATATCGTTCCCGCCTTCGGGATTCCACACAGCAGTGGCCGTCAATGCAAAAACAGGGAATACATACCCCAACGCATTCTTTAAAGCTTCCAAATGACGCCCTAGAAACCAATAATCCACCCGGAACTCTTTACCCCAAGTGGTCACGGTATGAGCCTCGTCAACCACTACCAGTCCGATGCGGCGTTCACCTACAAAATAACTGATATCATACGCCAACAATAATTCAGGGGAAAGATAAAAAAGATCAACCTCCCCTTCACGGACACGACGATATACTTCGTTCTTTTGTTCAGGTGAAAGATCGGACGAAGCATACGCCACACGTTCATACCCTAGTTCCCGCAACGCCTCAACCTGGTCCACTATCAATGCTTTCAGCGGAGAAACCACAAGAGTAAGAAGCTTATATTCATTACCCAGATAAATGGCAGGGAGCTGAAACAACAATGATTTTCCGGCTCCGGTCGGAGCTGTCAGGAGCAAATTATGAGCAGACGAGTCACCCTTGATCCCTTTTTCGGCTTCCATAATGACCTCCTCAATTAATTGTCCTTGAGACAATTGCAATTTTTCCTTACCTCTGAACAAGTCATCATAAACTTCTAAATTACGGAAATCTTCATATCCGTACACTTCCTGCAAAAGGACCTTTACCGCTTCACGGCATTTAGACGGCAATACTCTTGCCACAATCTGTGACTCTATCATAAAAAAGAACTCTTAAATAACGGTTGTACCAACCTTAAAACTAATATCAACGCAAATATAATAAAAAAAAGCGAGAAGAATGAAGATTTCTTCGTCCTTCTCGCTTTTCTGAGCCTCTTGTCGGATTCGAACCAACGACCCCGAGATTACAAATCACGTGCTCTGGCCAACTGAGCTAAAGAGGCGGGGGTGGGTAAGCTTACTATATCGCGCCGCTACAACCAACTACCTTTGCTGCGATCAAGCCCTGGAGGATTCATCAGGAGCTGGCCGTATAGGACTTACCCATTTTTGTTTTGCGAGTGCAAAGGTAGACATTATTTTCAAAACTACAATACTTTCGAATACTTTTTTTTGATTTTAGCAGAAAAAATACATTTTTCACCCATAACTATAGGACGGATTCCCGTAAAAGAAGTACTTTTGTGCACTTATTAATAAAGAATGACGAATTATAAACCGACTTTGCAGGAATGCGCCATGCGCTATGGTACGGGCATGGGTCTTTTATGGGCCTTCAAATTCATGCTCTTCCCGTTAGGATTGAGAATACCTTTCCTACAATTACTTTTTATAGTCCTGACTATAGGAGTACCCTTTTTAGGATACATATTTGCCAAAAAGTTCAGAGAACGGCATTGTGACGGAAGCATCACTTTTTCACGTGCGTTTCTATTCACTACCTTTATGTATATGTTCGCCTCTCTATTTGTAGCGGTAGTGCATTACATCTACTTCCGCTATATAGATGGCGGATTCGTATTCGAGGCATACCGTTCCATTTTAAACCAGTTCAAAGAAACTGACAACCTCACTGAACCAATTCGAAGAAGCGATAGATTTACTGTCGGGACTTACCCCGCTGGAAATGACATTTCAACTGATATCACAAAATATGTTTTACGGGATGCTAATGGCTATCCCTACGGCATTGATCGTGATGCGTAAAAAGAAAAATGAATAAAAGATGGATATATCTGTAGTTATTCCTTTGTATAACGAAGAAGAATCTTTGCCGGAACTATTCGCATGGATTCAACGTGTAATGGATGCCAACCACTTCAGCTATGAAGTAATTTTTGTCAATGACGGCAGCACCGACCACTCCTGGCAAGTGATAGAGAAACTACGCTCGGAGTCGGACAACGTAAAAGGTATCAAATTCCGCCGGAACTACGGCAAGTCCCCTGCCTTGTATTGTGGTTTTGAAAAGGCGCAAGGTGATGTGGTGATTACAATGGATGCCGACTTGCAGGACAGCCCGGACGAAATACCGGAATTATACAGAATGATTACAGAAGATGGCTACGACTTAGTATCGGGATACAAGCAAAAACGCTACGACCCGTTATCAAAAACCATTCCGACCAAACTATTCAACGCCACAGCACGTGCCGTTTCAGGCATCAAGAACCTGCACGACTTCAATTGCGGACTAAAAGCTTATCGTCGTGATGTCGTAAAGAACATCGAAGTATACGGTGAAATGCACCGCTATATCCCCTATCTGGCAAAGAATGCAGGTTTTCCTAAGATAGCCGAGAAGGTAGTACACCATCAGGCACGAAAATTCGGTAAAACAAAATTCGGCGGATTAAACCGTTTCTTCAATGGTTATCTAGACCTCATTACTCTGTGGTTTTTATCCAAATTCGGTATCAAGCCGATGCACTTCTTCGGGTTTATGGGATCATTGATGTTTATTCTTGGTTTCATTTCCGTCATTATCATCGGAGCGAACAAACTATATGCCTTGTCACATGGTTTACCTTATATATTAATTACTGATTCTCCTTACTTCTATCTGGCCCTAACTTTGATGATTTTGGGGACCCAACTGTTTCTGGCAGGATTCATAGGAGAATTGATAGCCCGGAATGCTCCTGAACGCAATAATTATAAAATAGAGAAAGAGTTTTAAAATGAAGAAACTACCAGCCATTATCTTATTGCTCCTGATTACCGTAAGCACCTTGATGCAAAGCTGTGGGGAAAGCGATTGTCCGCTTACCACCAATTCCTTTGCCCATTTCGACTTTCTGGATGCAGAGACACACCAAGCTGTAAAATTCAGTCCGGCTTTTGACGTCACTGGATTTATCACCACCGATGTGATTGTACGTGACACACTGGAAGATGGAACTATTAAGGAAACCGTAGTAAAAGACTCATTGATGAATGACACGATATTCAATAAAGCGGAAAGCAGTATGAGCCTGCCTTTGAGTTATACATCAAAAACTACCTACGTATTGCATTATACGGAAAAGATGCGTGACACTATCACACTCATTCACCAAAATATCCCCTACTTGCAGAATATAGAATGTGGCACCATGATGTTTTATAAAGTGGAAGACATTAAATACACCACCTATAACCTAAAATCTATCGAGATTGTAAATTCGGACATCAATAATGAAGAAAAAAAGAATTTCAACATATATTACGTTGTTAACGCTACTGAGTAGTATGCTGTTGTACAGCCCCACACTGGCGGCACAAGAAAAAAAAACAACCATAGAGGAAGAAAAGGTACCCTTCTATCAGGGAACTACTATCGGTGTAGATATATTTGGCCTGGGAAGCAAAATTTTTGGAGGTGACATTACAAGTACAGAAATCAGCGTGGAGGTCAATTTGAAAAACCGTTATGTCCCCGTAGCTGAAATTGGATATGGAACCACCGACACTACTGATGACGGTACCAATATACATTATAAAGCCTCAGCTCCTTATTTCCGCATAGGCATGAACTACAACTTCTTTTTCAAGAAGCCCTATCTGCCTGGTTTTCTATATGGAGGCATACGTTACGGATTCACCTCTTTTTCATACGATGTAGATGCTCCGACAATGAAGGATCCTACATGGGGATTTCCTGAAATTCCTTTCAGTTATGACGGAATTAAGACCACAGTAACCTGGGCAGAACTGCTGGCTGGAATAAAGGTAAATGTGTACAAGAATTTCTACATGGGATGGTCACTACGTTACCGTATACGCATGAACATAAAAAAGGCGGAACACACCGAACCTTGGTATATTCCCGGTTTTGGAAAAAACAACTCGACTAACTTAGGAGTAACATACAGTTTAATATACAAATTACCATTTTAACCAATGACAACTTTAGAAATATGGCTCCTTGCCATCAGTCTTGCTATGGACTGTTTCACAGTTTCCATAACAAGCGGAATTATCATGCGTCGCATTTGCTGGCGCACTTTTTTTATTATGGCATTCTTCTTCGGTCTTTTCCAGGCCGTCATGCCGTTTATCGGTTGCCGCCAGCCGATTCAGTCACCTGATAGAGAATTATGCCCATTGGATCGCTTTTGGGTTATTGGCCTTTTTGGGAGGGCGTATGATAAAAGAGAGCTTCAGCAATGAAGACAAACGCTGCTTCGACCCCACTAAATTAAAAGTGGTTGTTACGCTGGCTATAGCAACCAGCATTGATGCTTTGGCCATCGGTATATCATTTGCTTTTGTAGGAATAAACTCTTTCACTTCTATTCTTTCTCCTATTGTCATCATCGGCTTTACCTCTTTTGTTATCTCAACATTAGGAAGTCTGATAGGTGTATTTTGCGGCAAGCGTTTCAACCTGCGCATGGAATTATGGGGAGGTTTGGTTTTGATTATTATCGGCGTTAAAATTTTAATAGAACATTTATTTCTTTCTTAACTAAAATACAGGTATGAATAAAAAAAAATTAGCATGGCAATTGCCGTTTCTAGCAATTCTGATAATAGGAACAATTATTATTCTAAAAAAGCAAGCACCTTTCCGTACGGATGAAGGCTTTGTATTCGGTACAGTATACAAAATCACCTACCAGTCCGAAGATAATCTGAAAGAAGAAATAGAAACTGAACTGAAGAAAGTGGACAACTCCCTCTCTCCTTTCAATCCGAATTCCGTAATCACCCGCGTAAACCACAATGAAAAGACGGAAGTTGACAGTTTTTTCGTACATGTATTCCATCTCTCAAAGAAAATATCCGATGAAACCCATGGAGCCTTTGATATCACCGTCGCACCTTTGGTAAATGCATGGGGATTCGGATTCAAAAAATCTACAGGAGTGGATTCACTGATAGTGGACAGCTTACGCCAAATGATAGGATATCAAAAAATAGATTTACAGAACAACCGGATAATGAAAAAAGACCCTCGTATAATGCTGGATTGCAGCGCTATAGCCAAGGGATTCGGAGTAGATGCAGTAGCAAGGCTATTGGAACGTAAAGGGATAAAAAACTATATGGTAGATATAGGCGGTGAAGTAGTGGTAAGAGGCAAAAATTCCAAAATGAACGCTTGGCGTATCGGCATAAACAAACCTGTAGATGACTCCTTGTCAGTAAACCAGGAGTTACAGACTGTGCTTGCCATTAGTGATGTAGGTATGGCAACATCAGGGAATTATCGTAATTTCTATTACAAAGGTGGAAAGAAATATGCACATACCATAGACCCACGCACCGGATATCCAGTACAACATAGTATCCTGTCATCCACTGTCATTGCAAAAGATTGCGCCAGTGCCGATGCATACGCCACTGCTTTCATGGTGATGGGACTGGACTCAGCCAAAGCATTTTGTGAAGCACATCCTGAACTGGATGCTTATTTTATTTGCTCAGGCGAAGGAGATAAATATGAAACTTATTTTACAGACGGAATGAAGAAATTCATCATCAACGAGAAATAGACACCAAAGGAGCGTATCAAAATATCAAACAGCTACCATTCAAATGGAATGATACCGGAACTCACCACAGATTAATATCCATTCAACACAAAGCAGTTGGTTTCCAATAAAATATCTATGGTGAGTTCCGACATTATTATCTGTAAAAAAACAGCATATTACTGAGCTTTCTGAAACTGCTCTATCAATAAAGTCAGATTAGCAGTAAATAAACGCGCTGATATTGCCAACAAAATGATTCCAAAAAACTTACGAATAACATAAATTCCACCTTTCCCCAAGAAACGTTCGATGCGATCTGTCAACTTCAACACTACATAAACCCAAACCATATTCAATATCAAGGCTACAACAATATTTACAGGAGCATACTCCGAACGTAGGGAAAGCAACGTAGTAAACGCTCCCGCACCAGCCAATAACGGAAAAACCAAGGGGACTAAAGTCGCTTCCTTGATAGGACCTTGATTCTTGAATATCTCGATATCCAGAATCATTTCCAAAGACATGAGAAAAATAACAAAAGCACCCGCCACGGCAAACGAAGCAATATCAACTTGAAATAACTTCAGCATCATATCCCCTGCATAAAAGAAACCTATCAATAAAGCAAAAGAAATGCCGGTAGCTTTATTAGCATTGACATTTCTCCCTTTCTGCTTAAGATTCAATATAATAGGAATAGATCCGATAATATCAATGACAGCAAAAAGCACAATAAACGCACTTAAAAATTCTTGAAAATCAAATGATCCAAACATAAACTCCTCCTTTTTTGAATGCAAATATATTTATTTTTTATACAGCCCGCAAGTATTCTGCTTTTAAACATTAGGAGACGGTAAGAAACAATAAAAAAAATAAAAGTTCTTCCACCTATAAATAATAAATCTCGTTTTATCGTTACCTTTGTATGTTAAACTATAACTTAACGAACAACAGAACTTATGGAAATTACAATGTATGATACACTTTTACAACTCCCTCTCTTCCAGGGATTATGTAAAAATGACTTCACCAATATCATAGGCAAGGTAAAGCTACATTTTCGTAAATACAACGCCGATGATATCATTGTGGAACAAGGTGCACCTTGCACTCAATTAATCTTTCTCTTAAATGGGGAGATAATCTCCCAAACAACCGATAACCAACATTCATACGCCTTATTTGAAACTTTTGGAAGTCCTTTCGTTATAGAGCCCTATTCATTATTCGGCATGCAAACCAACTATACAGCGACTTACAAAGCACGTACAGATATTAACATAGTTACCATAGACAAGTTATTTGTATTGAATGAACTGAACAACTACGAAATCTTCCGCCTTAATTATTTAAATATTCTGAGTAATAGAGCACAAGTGGCATACGAAAAATTATGGAACAGCCACATAGGTAATACAGAAGAAAAAATACTGAATTTTTTAGTGCTGCGCTCCATGAAGCCCGAAGGAAAAAAAATCCTTAAAATCAAAATGGAGGATTTGGCGAGTTTGATTGATGAGACACGAATCAATGTGTCAAAAGTGCTGAATGATTTACAGGAACAGGGATTGGTACAACTCAGCAGAAAGGAAATCTCCATTCCGGCGTTGGAAAAACTGACTGAAAAGAATAAATAATCAGGTAAAACCCCATAAAAATGAAAAGCATAGGCATTTCTGCTTGTGCTTTTTTATTTTTAACCTAACTATTTAATATACTTTGTTAAATAAGTAAATAGAATGAGGATAGTGATGCTTTTTTTTAGCAAATTTGTAAGTCAAATAAAATAGTGCTATGACTGAAAATAAAAATCCATTTTTAAAACCCTATAACACCCCTCATGACACGGCTCCGTTCCATCTTATCAAGATAGAACATTATGAACCTGCCTTGTTGGAAGGAATGAAAGAACAAAATGAGGAAATTGATGCAATTGTCAATAATCCCGAAGCACCGACTTTCCAAAATACCATTGTTGCTTTGGAAAAATCAGGTGCGTTGCTAGACCGCGTAACTACTGTTTTCGGCAATTTGATGAGTGCCGAGACCAGTGACGAGATGCAGGAATTGGCAGAAAAAATGATGCCCGTACTGTCCGAACACAGCAACAACATCAGTCTGAATGAAAAACTTTTTGCTCGTATAAAAGCCGTATACGAACAAAAAGACCAGTTACAACTGAAAGGTGAAGACGCCCAACTGCTGCAAAAGACATACGATGGTTTTGTAAGAAGCGGTGCCAACCTGACCGGTGAGGCAAAAGAAAAGTTCCGCCAACTGAATACCGAATTAAGCATATTGACCTTACGTTTTTCTCAGAATCTGTTGAAAGAAACAAATAACTACGAATTGGCTTTGACGGAAAAACAATTGGAAGGATTACCCGAAAGTTCATTGGAAAGTTATGCTCAAACAGCAAAGGATAAGGGAAAAGAAGGCAGCATCATTACATTGGATGCTCCCAGTTTTGTTCCTTTCATGAAATATTGTGATGACCGTTCACTGCGCAGAGAAGTCTATATGGCTTATAATACCCAATGTACACACAATAACGAATACAACAATGTGGACATCATCAAGCAATTGGTAAACATTCGCATGGAACTGGCTCATTTACTAGGCTTCTCCACTTTTGCCGAGTATAAACTGAAAAAGCGCATGGCCGAAACAAGTGATGCCGTATACAAATTGCTCAACCAATTATTGGAAGCCTACACCCCTGCCGCCCTAAAGGAAGTAGCAGAAGTAGAAGCATTGGCACGCGAAATGGAAGGCAATGATTTCCAGCTGATGCCATGGGATTGGGCCTATTATTCAGAAAAGCTGAAAAATAAGAAATTCAATCTGAATGAAGAAGAGCTGCGTCCTTATTTTGAGCTGAGCCAAGTAGAGAAAGGCGTATTCGGTCTGGCTACCCGTCTGTATGGCATCACATTTAAAGAAAATAAAGAAATTCCGGTCTATCATCCCGATGTAAAAGCTTATGAAGTATTCGACAAAGACGGAAGTTTCCTGGCTGTACTTTATACAGATTTCCACCCCCGTGCCGGAAAACGTTCGGGCGCATGGATGACCAGCTATAAGGAGCAGTGGATAGAAAACGGAGTCAACAGCCGTCCCCACGTATCCGTTACCATGAACTTCACCAAGCCTTCGCTGGGAAACCGGCATTGCTGACTTTCTCAGAAGTAAACACTTTTCTACACGAATTCGGACACGCCTTGCACGGAATGTTTGCCAATACCACCTATTCAACCATGAGTGGTACCAGCGTATATTGGGATTTTGTGGAGCTTCCATCACAAATTATGGAAAATTTCGCCACTGAAAAAGAATTTCTCAATACATTCGCCAGACATTATCAGACGGGAGAACCCATTCCTGCCGAACTGATCCAAAAAATTGTAGATGCATCCAATTTCAATGTGGCCTATGCCTGCCTGCGTCAAGTAAGTTTCGTCTTGCTGGATATGGCATGGTACACCCGCCGGGAAACATTTAACGGAGATGTCCGCGCTTATGAAAAAGAAGCATGGAAAAAAGCGCAAGTACTGCCCGGAGTGGAAGACACCTGCATGTCCGTACAGTTCTCACATATTATGGCGGGGGGATATTCTGCCGGATACTACAGTTATAAATGGGCGGAAGTACTGGATGCGGATGCCTTCTCCTTATTCAAGGAAAAAGGAATCTTCAACCAGGAAGTCGCTGCTTCTTTTCGGGAGAATATTCTCTCGAAAGGAGGAACGGAACATCCGATGACCCTTTACAAACGCTTCCGTGGACAAGAACCCAGTATCCATGCCTTGCTGAAAAGAAATGGAATCATCAACTAAAAAACCAAACAATATGAAACTAAAGTCTATTCTTTATATACTAATGCTACTCCCTTTCTTATGGAGTTGCAACAATGAAGACGATGTAGAGGAAATCTTTGCAAGCGGCACATGGCATGTAGTGGATTTCTATGGTAAAGCAAATTGGGACAAACGGAACGGAGAGCCCAAATACAATGCAATGGCACACAATCCGGATAAGACTATCGCAACCGAAGGAAGAAAAGCCTTGGATATCATTCATGGTTTCAACATCACTTTCAAAGCGGATGGTACTTTTACAGGAAGCATACAAAATGGAACCATTGAAGGCACATGGCAAGCGGACGGAAAAGACCGGACAGTAAACATAAACTTTACCAAGACTCCGCCTTCAACAAGCTATAACAACGAGTTCATAGAAGCATTGAATAATGCAATATTTTATCAAGGTGACAGCAATGTTTTATTGCTAGCTCCCGAAGGGAAAAAAACTTATATTCAATTTGCACATAATAAGCAAGACTGAAATAATGGAAACGAAAGAAGAGAAACAACTCAAACTCGACAAACGATACATCCGCATGGCTAGTATTTGGGCGGAAAATTCATACTGTGAACGCCGTCAAGTAGGAGCATTGATCGTAAAAGACAAGATGATCATCTCCGACGGATATAACGGAACTCCTGCAGGATTCGAAAATGTATGCGAAGATGACAACGGAGTCACCAAGCCTTACGTACTACACGCCGAAGCGAATGCTATCACCAAAATAGCACGAAGCAACAACAGCAGCGACGGAGCAACCATGTACGTCACCGCATCTCCTTGCATAGAATGTGCCAAACTCATCATCCAAGCAGGAATCAAACGTGTAGTTTACTCAGAAAAATACCGTTTGGAAGACGGGCTTGATTTATTGAAACGCGCAAATATTGAAGTAATCTATATCAATCCCAATGAATAATAGCAAATAAAGATATGAGCAAAAATCGAACATCCCGTTTTATGCCGGTAATCGTTGCAGTAAGCATCGTAACCGGAATATTGATTGGAACTTTTTACGCCAACCACTTTTCAGGAAACAAATTAGGTATCATTAATACTTCATCCAACAAACTGAATGCATTGTTGCGTATCATTGACGACCAATATGTAGATACAGTGAACATGGGTGAACTGGTGGAAGATGCTATGCCGCAAATTCTAGGTGAGCTGGACCCCCACTCTTCTTATATTCCGGCAAAAGACCTGGAAGCTGTAAATTCTGATTTAAAAGGAAGTTTCAGCGGAATCGGTATCCAGTTTACCATCCAGCAAGATACCATCCATGTAAACAATGTCATCCAAGGCGGACCATCAGAAAAAGTGGGTCTGATGGCAGGAGACCGCATCATAGAAGTGGATGACAGTGCCTTTGTAGGAAAAATTGTCACCAACTATGAATCCATGAAAAGACTGAAAGGTCCCAAAGGCAGTGAGGTAAAACTTGGCGTTTTTCGTCCGGGAGAAAAAGAAACTTTACATTTCACCATTGTTCGTGGTGACATACCGGTAAAGAGTGTAGATGCCGCCTATATGCTGAATGACAAATTCGGTTACATAAAAGTAAACAAATTCGGTGAAACGACTTATCCCGAATTATTGATTTCATTAGCCAAGCTAAATCAGGCAAACTGCGAAGGAGTGGTCATCGACTTACGCGGTAATACCGGTGGATATATGGGTGCAGCAATTCAGATGGTAAACGAATTCTTACCCAAAAACAGACTCATCGTTTATACACAGGGACGCAAGTCTCCACGCGAGAACTATACATCCAACGGAACCGGAAGCAGCCAGAAAATGCCCATTGTCGTATTGATGGACGAAGGTTCGGCTTCTGCCAGCGAAATTTTTGCCGGAGCTATCCAAGACAATGACCGGGGGACAATCATCGGGCGCCGCTCTTTCGGAAAAGGGCTGGTACAACAACCTATCGACTTCAGCGATGGTTCAGCCATCCGTCTGACAATTGCCCGTTACTATACTCCGTCAGGACGCTGTATACAAAAACCGTATGTAAAAGGTAATGACGCAAATTATGAAATGGATATCCTGACCCGTTACGAACACGGAGAATTTTTCTCACAAGACAGTATCAAGCAGGATCAAAGCCAAATCTTTGAAACTTCTTTAGGCCGTCCTGTATATGGAGGTGGAGGTATTATGCCCGATATCTTTGTACCACAGGATACTACCGGCATGACTTCCTATTATCGCATGGCTGTTAATCGCGGACTGACCATCCAGTTTGCTTTCCAGTATACGGACAACCACCGTGCCGAAATGCAAAAATATGAAACAGAGGAAAGCCTGCTGCAATATTTGAAGCATCAGAATATTTTGGAACAATTCGCCCGTTTCGCTGAAAGCAAAGGGTTAAAACGTCGCAACATATTGATGTATAAATCACAGAAACTGTTTGAAACAAATTTATACGGAAACATCATTTATAACATGCTGGGCATGGAAGCTTATATAGAATACTTGAACAAGAGCGACAAGACTGTCCTCAAAGCATTGGAAGTATTGGATAAAGGTGAATCATTTCCCAAAGCTCCCGAACAACCCATAGAACCGAAAGTAAGCGATGAAGGAACTAAAAAAACAACTGCGCAAGCAGATAGCGCAAGAAAAGCGCCGTCACGGCATCACCGAATTAATAACGAAGTCCGCTGCTTTGCTTGAGAAACTGGAACAGCATCCCAAGTTTGCATCGGCCCGTACCGTTTTGCTCTATTATTCATTGGATGATGAAGTACAGACACATGACTTCGTTGAAAAATGGCACCGGCAGAAAACAATTTTGCTGCCGGTAGTCAAAGGAGATATTCTGGAGCTCCGCCGTTATACAGGTCCACAAAATCTGCAAACCGGTGAAGCCTATCATATAGAAGAACCGACAGGTGAAGCATTTACTGATTACACTCAAATAGATTTTGCCATCATCCCCGGTGTTTCTTTTGATAAAAATGGCAATAGATTAGGTAGAGGGAAAGGATATTATGACCGGTTACTTCCCCAACTCCATTCTTATAATGTGGGTATTTGTTTTGATTTTCAGGTAAGTGACGAGATACCGACAGAATCATTTGACAAACCGATGCACGAGGTATGGACGGAAAAAGGAAAGATTTCCCTTCACCAATAATTACCGGAAAATAATATTTACAATAACCTGTGCACCTACTTGCTTGTTCAAATTCCTCACCAACAAGTCTCTTCCCATCATCAGTTCCTGACGAAGGGCAGCAGAAGTAAGATGCACGTACAGCACCTGATTCTTTATATAAAGTTCACGTGTATAAGAAGCAATGACCGGTCCCAAAACTTC